>Ga0189279_100058_pt1 | contig 137623 bp, 118 predicted proteins | sample N26B6minimetaG_FD_130324 | JGI IMG/M metagenome (GOLD analysis project Ga0189279, IMG submission 130324) | Marine microbial communities from the Costa Rica Dome - N26 B6 mini metaG | ecosystem: Environmental > Aquatic > Marine > Oceanic > Photic zone | place: Costa Rica: the Eastern Pacific... | reverse complement strand
TGGGAGCGAATACTTCCCAGGCGGTATGGGTGAGTTCGAAGCGCCCATGAATGAGTTTCTCGTCTTTGAGGACGGCCCATCCATGGACATCACCCTGCAATGGGCGAAGTACGCGGACGCGTCTGATCAGACCTCGCTCTCACGCATCTGGGGCGGGATCCATCCGCCCGCGGATGATCTCCCAGGTCGATACATGGGGCTGGAGATCGGTCCCGAAGCGTTCACAGAAGCACGCCGGTACTACAACGGGCTCAAGTCATGCCCCGCGGACTTCAAGCCCGACGGGACACTCAACTTCTACGATGTCAGCGGTTACATCGTCACATTCCTGGCGGACGATCTGCTCGCTGACATGAACGGCGATCTCCAACTCGACGCGATGGATGTCCTCGACTTCCTCAATGCGTACACCGCCGGGTGCCCCTGACCCCGAGTTGAACTGAATGATAAGCCCCCGCTCACTGAGCGGGGGCTTTTTTATGTCAACCAATATCAGCCGCTGGGCGTCTGCTTTGCTGATCAGGGAAGTGTCAGCTCATACTCGATCATGACACTGCGGACACCGAGGTTGCCCACGGTCGGCCATGACGAGGTCGAAAACGCTCGCAGCGAGTAGGTGCATTGCGTGTTGTCGATCACGAGTTCCGGGTCTGGCACGATGTCGAAGACCTGCACCGTGTTCGCGTTGAACCCCGATGAGGTCGCCAGCACCTCGGAAGAAAAATCGAGTGTGACACGATCGCGGGTCCAGAGCTCGAAGCTCAGGTTCGTCGCGGACGAACGATCAACATACTCCACATGGATGTTCGTGATGAGCGCGCCATGCGGGAGATCGACATCCATCCGGACATAGCCCGTGCTGCCCTGGGCCTCGACCGCACCCGCGAACGAGTTGAACAACCGCTCGAAGGAGAAGGATTGGAAGATCGTGTCGGGCGTGTAGGTCTTGTACCCGAGCAGGGTTTCCCCGCCGCCGCTGCTCATCGAGGTGATCGTCCCGTTGACGATCAGGTTGTTGGTGATGATGACATCGTTGTTCTCATCGATCTCCAGAAGATCCTGCCCGCCCTTGCTGACGACCCACGCGTCCGTGACGGGGTCGTAGTAGGTCTTGGCACGCGAGAAACCACCGGACGCGTACCCGTAGTAGGGCATCCCGTTGAGCCATGTCGAGACGGTCATCCCGCCGGGGGCATTCTCAGAGGAATGCACGACGAATACATCTGTGGTTTCGATCGCACGATTGTGATTGATAAAGATCTGGTCATCACCCTCGTGGGTGCCGATGAGCTGCACGCCGGGGGCGATCGTGGTCCAGAACTGATCCTCCAGCGCTGCAGCCTCGCCCGCTTTGCTCGCGTAGCCCGCCTGCGGCGTGTTGCCGATCTTCGCACGAGGATTCAGCGGCACATACGCGCCTGTCGAATCGCCGTCGCGAACGACGATCGCGACCCAGCGATCCGAACCATCGAACGCGTCATCGCCGAAATCGAGCTCGGTGAAAAATGTCCCATTGATCACTTCAACATCGTCGAGGATGTTGAATGAACCGATCTGATTCCCCGCGGTTTCAGCGTCATACAGGATGAACTGAAAATCGTACATCCCGTTCGCGGGGACACCCTCGTCATTGAGGGCGCCTTGGAAAACAAACGGCTCTGCCTGTGCCAACCCTGCCACAAGCACTATTCCTATCACGCCAATACGCATTCTGTTACTCCTCCGGCACGCTGTACAACTCTTCGCGAGCACAAAGCCCTATTCGGGGCTCCTCAAAGAAGATATGCTGAAAAAGAGCAATTCAACAGGAATATCTTGGGAGTTGACTCGATTCTGCTACCTGTGCATGTAAACGGTCGTGTACAAGAACGGAAACACCATTCACCTGCGAGGAAACGCATGCCGAATAAACCAACCAAACTGGGATCGACTCGCGATAACCTGCGTGATGCGGCGATCCGATTGGGCGTGCGTGACGGAATCGACGGTGCTTCGATCCGGACAATCGCCCGAGAGGTCGGGATCACCGAAGGAGCGGTATACAAACATTACACCAACAAGGATGAGCTGATCCGCGAGGCCTACACGAGCATCGTAGAGGAGATGGCCCGAGACAAGGCCGTGCTTGTGAAAACGGATCTGCCATTCGAACATGCCGTTCGTGCATGGATCAAGCTCACATACCAGTACTTCGATGAAAACGCCGAGGCATTCTCCTATGTGCTGCTCATGCCGCATCGCATGGCCGAGCGCTTGGGTGAGGTCTACTCAAAGCAGGGACAGCTCTTCCGCTCGTTCTTTGTGCGATCCATGCAGGAAAAGAAGATTCGCCAGATGGATCCCGACCTGGGCATCGCACTCTTTACAGGCATGGTTCTGAATATCCCCAGGCTGATCAACGACGGCTCGATCCCCGGGCCGGCTTCAACCTATACAGACGAGATCGCGGACGCTGTGATCCGAGTCTTCTCGATCTGAAATCGTTCACATCATGAGGGGGACCCCGCGAACGCGGGGGCGTGTCGGGCGTCGTGCCGGCACGGCGCGATCGTTGTGTGCACAACGCGTGCCCAATCCACGGCGGCATCTTCAATGACAGGAGTATCCTAATGAGAATCCCAACCACACTCACCGCACTCACACTCATCACCGCCACCGGCGCGGCGAACGCTGAGGTCATCTCGGTCCAGGTCGAGAATACCCTCGGCGACAACAACTTCTTCTTCACGCCCGTTTGGGTTGCCGCCCACAACGGAGGCTTTGATTCATACACCACCGGTGAGTTCGCGAGCGACTTCGCCGGGATCACCGATCTCGCAGAAACCGGTAACACCGCGCCGATCTCGGACGCGTTCGCGAACAGCGCCGCCGGCGCAGCGGGCGGGGTGGACGCAACCCTCGCGTCTTTCGCATTCGAAGGCGACGCGCCCGTCTACTCACCCGGCGAGTCGAGCACTTTCGATATTGAGATCGGCGATGCTTCCGTGAACCGATTTTTCTCGTACGCGTCCATGGTCATCCCGAGCAATGATCTGTTCTTTGGGAACGACAACCCCAACGCCGTCGAACTCTTCGACGCACAGGGCAACTTCAAGGGCCCGCGCGTCATCGAGATCTATGGGCGCGATATCAACGACAACGGCACTGAACTGAACGCCGCTGAAAACGGCGCAGCGTTCTCCACCAACGGCGGCGATGCCATCTCCGAGCTCGCCACGATCCGTGACTTCTTCGCAGAAACAGGCGACGATGACTATCTCGCCTCGTTCATCGGTTCGACCACCGCGAACAACTCGAAAATCAACTCCGCGTTCGGCGCAGACGACCTCGTCGCCCGGATCACCGTGACCCCCACACCCTCCGGGTTCTTGGCGTTCGCGGGTGCCGGTCTGATCGCGTCAGTTCGCCGCCGCAAGTAAGCCAGATTCTTCTCTCTTCATCTCTCTTCCCGCATCGTGTTCTCCGCGAGGAGATGGCGGGGTCGATGTTCACATGTCGGCCCCGTCTTTTCTTTGAGATCTATACTGTCCTATGCGCATCTCTGTCATCATCCCGGCTGCCGGTTCATCTACTCGTTACAACTCGGGTGCGGACGATCCGCTCGGAACCGGCCGCTCAAAGCTCGATGAAGACCTCGGGGGCAAGACCGTGCTCCAACGCTCGATCGAGCTCTTCAATACCCGCGAAGAAGTCGCGCAGGTTATTGTCGCGGGCCCGCACGACGATGACGCGTTCGCGGACTTCAAGCTCCGCCACGCGGATCGCATCTCGCTCCTCGGCGCCACGCTCGTGCAGGGCGGCAAAGACCACCGGTACGAAACCGTCGCCAACGCGTTGCGGGTCGTTGATGCGTCCTGCACCCACATCGCGATCCACGACGCAGCACGCCCCGCGACAAACGCGGCGTTGATCGATCGTCTGTTCGATGCCGCCAAGATCCATCCCGCCGTGGTGCCGGGCACACCCGTGAGCGACACGCTCAAACGCATCGATCCTGAACCGCTCGATGACAGCTCGGAAGTCGATCCTGTCGCGTCCATCCTTGGCGTTGGCACCAGGCACTCGATGCATCGCGTGGAGTCCACGATCGATCGTACGAACCTGATGCAGGTGCAAACCCCTCAGGTGTTCGAGCGCGAACTCCTCGCGCGTGCGTATGCGCAGGACGATCTGAGTTCGACCGATGACGCGGGGCTCGTCGAGCGATTGGGCGAACCAGTAGTCATCGTCGAGGGCGATCCGCTGAACATCAAGCTCACGCGTGCGGGTGACCTACCCTTGGTTCGCGCGATCATGGGCGTCAAAGGCCCGAGCGAGCGTCCGACGCACAAGCGGTTCTGATTAAATCCAATCAGAACTCGTCCTCTGACAAGTTTTCTGTTTCAAGATTACCCCCAAGCTGCTTAATGAGCTCGATGGTATGGCCATAGGTTGCCGTAAAGTGAAAGCGGTCGTCGCATCTCGCATATGAAGCGTTTGGACCAAAGAGAAGAGGTTTTCCGTACCATTTTTGCCCGCTTGCGTAACGAATCTCGTAAACACCAATAGGAAGCATGGTCTCAAAGGTTTCACCGCTCCGAATAAATGCCGTAAGAACGGTACTAGATGTATTCCAGTCGAGCACCTTAATGAAGTAGTTGCTTCCTCGTGGTGTTTTGATTTCGATTGGAGAATAGCCGTCAATCTGATTGCCGAACACATAGTTCATCCAGTCATCTTCGCGGCTCAGTACTCCAGTCTGAGGTAGCGGATCCGATTTTCCATCTCGCATCCTCGAAGCGGCCCGTGTCGCTCTATCATCGCTCCCATCCTTAACGGGGAAGTGTTTAAGTGCGAACTCAAGATATGTGTCGGGGCGACTTTGTGATTGGGTTGGAGGCGTTGGTGGGGTGTAAGTTCGTTGCGGCGACGGTCGTGAGTTTGAAGGTGTATAACCCGTCGTGTTTTGATTATTCGAACTAATCGCAAAAATGATCCCGAACAGAATCACCGCCAAAACTGCGATTGCGAGGCAGCCACTCAACGGGCTCGTATCATTTGAGTTTTGAATGGCTACTGAGGAGTTGTTGTTGCTTCTATTCGAGTTAATCGATTTCGCGAAATCTGGATCGATCCCTGAAGCAAATAGGTTATCCGTAGATTGGATATTGGCTCGGGCGCGGACCTTCAGTACTTGAATGAGGTCGCGGCGATATTTGTCGTAAGTAGTACGCCGGCTCTGATTGAGAAGCACATAGGCGATGTCATCGCGGTCGGTTTGCGAGAGCCTGCTTTGCTCGATCGCGCGTCGAATGCTACTCTCATTGCTGGTCGAAGGGATGTGGAGTAGATTGTATAGGTCTCTCACGCGCCCACCAACCTCTCATATGCTACCTTAACTCGCTTGAAAGTGATCTCAGCTGCTGCAATCGCCTCTTCACCAAGTGCTGCATAGCGATCAGGGTGATGAACTTTGCACATCCTGCGATAAGCGGCTCGAATTTCCTCCTCACTCGCATCCTCTTCCAAACCAAGAAACGCAAGATCGCGGATACGCTCAATGTCATTGACAGATCGTTCATTCGAGGATCTTTTCTGGCTCTCAGAATCAGTCCGAGTCTGTTCCTTCCTTTGGTCTCGGTTCTGCCACCACGCTTTGCTACTCGGGTCTGAACCTGCTGGAAATGGTTGCCCAGTTAGTTCTACAAAGATGCCGTCAAGTATCGATGGTTGGATTGACAGTGCGTCTGCCAAGAGCCGCAGTATTTGGCCCTCCATCCCGGTGAGCCTTTTGTCTGAAAGTGCCATCACTGAAGCAAGCTCGAGTATTGGGCGATGTTTGTACTGTGGGGATTGCTGGAGAATTTTGAGAGCTATCGCGAATGCATCCAGATCATTCTTCTTTGCTATTTCCAAGACACTGTCTAGCTGCTGAAAGTTGTTTGCACTAGAAGCGTCAATCAGCGCCTCAAGCTCACTCTGATCAATGTTTGAGTCTGATGCAGCAATCCATGAGAGAATAAGCATGAGAGATGCGAACTCTGGGTTGCGAGACTTTGAGATGACTTGATTAAACTGTGTACTCATCTGAATGATCATGAGTATACACAGAAAGGTACAAATATAGATGCATAACTAAGCACTGTGCTGGAAAAAAGACCGCACAGTGCGCGGCCATACAAAGGTGCTAGGTGCTCAGATTTGAACTCAATGATCAGTACCGGCGCACGACACCCTTGACGATGCCCTGGATCTGACAGAACTTCACGCGGATCGGCTCGAAGTCCGGGTTCGCGGGCTGCAGGCGGATGTGATCCGGTTCCTTGAAGAAGGTCTTGAGTGTCGTGGATCCGTCCTCCAGCAGCGCGACGACGCGATCGCCGTTGCGGGCGACCTGAGCGCGTTCGAGGAGAACGAGGTCGCCGTCGAGGATGCCCTCGTCACGCATGGATTCGCCGTCGACCTGGAGCGCGAAGGTCGAACCCGCCTTGTCGACGGTCGAGAGGAACTCGACAAGATCAATCTCGTCGGCGTCCGCGACCTTCTCGATCGGGTACCCGGCGGCGATCTTGCCCACGAGCGGGAACTTGAGCGGACGCGACTCGTCGGGAACAGAGATCCCCTCAGCGATCGATAAAGAGCGTGCCTTGTTCGCTTCGCGAACGAGCGCTCCCTTTTTGATGAGCGCTTCGACATGCTCGAAGACCGTGACCTTGCTGACCCCGATTTCGTCGGCGAGCTCCTGCATCGTTGGGGAATAGCCACGGCGAATACGAGAATCGCGGATCAACTGCAGAATCCGAAGCTGTTTGGGTGTGAGATTCATGTTGCTCATCCTTTCGAGTCGAGTCATAGCCCGTCGCGTTTCGTGGAACGGGTTGAGTGCTCGTCGTTGCGTTCAGTCTCCCAAGCGTTTCCTGGGCCTGTCCCAGAAGATCGCGCTGCGTTCCGATGAGTTGCTGCGCAATCTGCAACAGCCCGATCGTCTCCGCGTGGGACATCTGCTGCGTTTCACATTGCAGCGGTTCTGTTTCCACGCGTGTCATCCAGCCGCGGAATCCGCGACGGAGCACCTGAATGAGTCCCGCCCGGCGTGGGGACTCGTGAAAGTCAGATACATAGTCGCCGCCGGGGCCAAGTCGTAACAGTGTTGGGCTGCTGGTGCTCATGTCTTTACTCGTCTTTCGTGTCTTCAGGACGAGTCGTCACGACCGTCCTGTGACAGTTCTGATCGGGTATCAGAACAAAAGAGCAATAGCATTTCAACCCCGTTTGTTTGGTATATTGTAGCCGATCATGGTCCGGACGACAAGGAAAACCGAACAAACCCTGCATATCGACTCAAAAACAAGGCTCAAATACCCGAACATGCCCGAACAATTGAGGCGCAAAAGATGCCGAAACCAGCGATTGTGAGTCCAAAACCCGCATTATCGGACGCGAACGAACAATGATCCCTCGCGAAGGATCAGCCCCTGGATTTCCAACATCGTCAGCTGCGATCGCAGCGACCCCGGGTCCATATCCAATGATTCCGAGAGCGCATCCGCGCTCATCGGCTCGGTCATGACGCGATAGATCTCGCCCAGAACGCCCTCGGGCTCAGGGAGCGGCTCGGGTGTGGGCATGGGTGAGCGGACGGGGTCTTTGGTCTTCGCTTCGTGCGTTCCGAAAAAGAAATGCCGCGCATCCTGACGGAGGATGTTGAGCACATCTGCAGGTTCCACAACGAGATGCGCGCCGTCACGGAGCAGATCCAACGAGCCGGCACTGCTCGGGGAATCCACCCGCCCCGGGAGCGCCATGACCTCACGCCCGTGATCCTCGTTCGCATGGCGGGCGGTGATGAGTGCTCCGGATTTACGCCCGGCTTCGATCACAAGCACCCCGAGGGACAAACCGGAGATGATCCGGTTTCGCGCCGGGAAGTTCTTGGCATCGGGTTTCGTTTGGATGGGGAGTTCGGAGACAACCGCGCCGCCTCCTTCGACAACCTCATCGAAAAGCGTCGCGTTCTCAGGCGGGTACGCGTGCGCAATCCCACACCCGAGGACCACGATCGATTGCCCGTTCGCGTTCAGTGCCCCGCGATGAGCCGCCGTATCGATCCCTCGTGCCCCGCCCGACACAATGCACACCCCGGCGCTGCCCATCGCGCTCGCGAAGATCCCCGCCTGCTCCACGCCGTAGATACTGCAATCACGCGAACCCACGATCGCGCACGGATACTTGTGTGTCTTCTCGATGTCGAGGTGCCCTCTGATCGTCAGGATCGGCGGCGCACCCGGAATCGACGCGAGCAGCGGGGGGTATCCGGGGTCTCCGATCGCGAGAACATGCGCTGCTTGATCCGCGATGCGTTCGAGTTCCTCGTCGACCTTGTCGATCGACTTGTGCAGGTGCGTGGCGATGCTCGAGGCGGTCTTTGATCCGATCCCGGGGACCTGCCCAATCCGCGATGCGGTCGCACCGAGGACGGCGTCGATCGATCCGAGCGATTCGATCAGATTCGCGATCCGCACGGGCCCGAGCCCTGGCACGAGCGTGAGCGCGAGGATCGAGCGCCCGCGCTCCGAGCATGCTCCCGGCGCCGGACCTGTTGTCCCCTCCGTCGAACTCATGACGAGCCGGGCTCCGCGAGATTGAGCGGGGCGTACTGGTCCTTGTTGCCCTTCTCGTTGTGCTCAAGCATCCGCGCCATCACGCGGATGGGCTGATCCGCTTCCACTTCTGTAAGGAGCCGTTTGTCCACGATCCGCTGGGGATACATGAACGCGGGGTCGGGCTTGCGGATCGTGATATACACGACCCAGCCATCACGATCTCGCTCATCGCGATCGAGCCGGTAGGACCAGCCCGGGTGCGGGGCCTGCATCACGAGCATATGGTGTTTGCCGAGTGCTTCGAGCCGGACGGGCGGAGCGTTTTCGAGTCGTTCCACCATGGCGCTCGCGTCCTTGTTCTTTTTGATCACCCTGCAGCCACCGAGCATCACCGATGCCGATGCGATCAGGACGACAAGTAATGATTGTGTGAATAGCGATCTGCGTTTCATAGATAGAGTCCCCATTCCAATTCGCCGATCGAATCTGAGATTTCGCATGGTTGTTTGCGTGTTGTATGGTAGCATGGGCACGCACACCCTGCAAAGGGGTGTTGCCATTGATCATTATTTCATTTGCTTTGAGAGACCGGATGATGCCCAAACCAAGACTCAGACACGCGATGTCGCTGGTCGAGCTGCTCGTGACAATCGTAATCGTCTCGACGCTCACCCTCACAATCCTGCCCGCGCTTGCGTCCGTCCGCGACAAAGCAGAGAACGAGCAGAGCCGGGCAAAGCTGATGCAACTCGGGCAGGGACGCGACCAGTACGCGCTGGACAACAAGGACCGGATCTTCTCGTACAACTGGATCCCGGGCGAATCGTACACGCTGCCCGACGGGCGCACAAAGATCGGCAACAGCTGGGAAGATGCGGCCGTGAATCAGAATCTGGAGATCCTCATGCGTCGCACCGGACGCATCACCGGCGTCACGAAGTTCAGGTCAATGTCCGGGCGACTCCCGCATCGCCGGTTCACACACCTCATCCTCATCGATTTCCTCGCGGGTGATGACGATTCCGTATTCAACGACGATCAACTCGCGATCGACCCCGCGGACCAGAACCGGCTCGTCTGGAGTGAGCACCCGCTGCAGTATGATTCGGTGAGTGGGTTGCCCTACGCACAGGGCGTATCCAACGGCTATGACACAGACCCAAACTGGTCCCAAAGTGGAATACTGCAGCGATGGGCGTTTTCAACGAGCTATGACATTGTTCCTGCGTCATGGCAGGCCGACGGGCCCGACGGGTACCAACCAGTCTCAGATACACCCCATCTCTTTGCGGGTGGCGGCAACGCAGACCTGAGTGGTCGCTCCACGACCGAGGTCGCGTTCCCATCGCAGAAGGTTCATATGCACGAGGACTTTGATCGCGAGCAGAACCGCTACCCGTGGTTCGCCTACGACCATGCCCGCGTTGAGAAGCTGATGTTCGACGGGTCACTCAACAATCTGAGTTCTGGCGAAGCAAACGATTCCTACTCACCCGCCGACCCGAACAATGTCTGGCGTCAGCGCTATGTGCCTCTCGAACACTTCCCGCTCCCGCTGGGCGGCTTCAACGATCAGACAGAGCTCAATATGCGTTATCGCTGGACGCAGGGCGGGCTGCAGGGGGTCGATTATGAATAACTCGCCCAACAGCAGGCGTGCCATGACACTGATTGAACTGGTTGTGATGCTCGTGGTGCTTGCCACGCTCACGCTCACGATCTTGCCCGCGATGACAAAGATGCGGGATGCGGCAGAGAACGAGCAGAGCAAAGCGAATCTGATGCAGATCGGGCAGGGACGCGATGCGTACGCGAACGACAATAAGGACCTGATCTTTACCTATTCATGGATCCCCGGAGAGGCATACACCCTGCCAGACGGGCGTGTAAAAACAGGTAGCTCTTGGCAAGACGCGGCTGCGTACCAGAATCAAGAGATCCTCCAACGAAGAACGGGGCGGATCACAGGCGCGTACAAGATCAACTCGATCACCTCTCGGCTACCGCACCGCCGATTCACGCACCTGGTGCTGCTCGATTATCTCGCCGATTCAAACGACGCCTTCAACACCTCCACGCTCGCGATCGATCCGGCGGATCAGAATCAACTCAACTGGCACGAGCGCCCGCTTTCCTACGGCTCGGGCAGCGGCGTGCCCTATGCCGACGATCTTCCCTTCGGCTACGACTCAAGCAGTTCATGGACAGACTACAACATCCAGTCTCGCTGGGCGTTCTCATCAAGCTATTCAATCGTCCCTGCATCCTGGCAGTCCGACGGAAACAATGGCGAATCACTCTATGTTCCAACTTCGAGCACCCCTCACCTGTACGCGGCGAGCGGGTCGAACATCGTGCTCGGCGGGCGACGCATGAGCGAGGTCGCCTTCCCCGCAGAGAAGGTGCACTTGCACGAAGAGTTCGATTTCGAGCAGAAACGCTACCCGTGGTTCGCGTACGACCTGTCGAGACCCGAGAAACTCATGTTCGACGGCTCGATCAACTCGGAGGAGTCACGGCGTTCAAATCATTCGTACTTCCCGGGTGGGGGGACCATATGGGAACAGACCTACATCCCGCTCGACGCGCACGCGATCCCGCTGGGCGGCCTGAATGACTCGACCCGACTCAGCCTGCGCTACCGATGGACACGCTTTGGTCTGCAGGGGGCAGACTACGACTGAGCGGCTAGAGATACAGATCCAGCGCCCGACCGGTCGCGGGTTGAATCTGCTGCCGCGTCGTGATGATCCGATTGATCTGCGTGGGATCCGCGTCGACAGGGAGCACCTCACCGAGCGTGGGATGAAGCTTCGAGCCGGCATCAGATCCGCTATGCACGCCTTTGGACGCACAATCGGGGCGGTAGATCACCGCGTCTTCGGAGAGTTCGCGGGCCTGGAGGCCCAACGCGTATGGCGTCTGGTTCGTATCCTGCAGGACGCGTGCGAACCTCGTCGGCGTTGTCGCGTCCGGGACCTTCTTGGGAATCACGACCCGATCCGGGTGCACACGCGCCCCATGCGTCGGGAGTCCCCACGCGCTCGGGTTCGTATATAGAGGTAGATCGGACGACATACGCAAGAACCGATGCACGAGCCGTGCCGGCGATGAGCGTCCGAAAAGAACAGGGATGAACTCGTGTTCGGGTGATCGGGCCGAACCGTTCGTGCGGGGTGTTGCATCCACGCCACACGCGTGATGCGTAGGATGTGCGTCCATGCGGACGGACGCGCTCGATTTCGATCTCCCAAACGCGCTCATCGCGACGAAACCCGCGGAGCCGCGTGATTCGTCGCGCCTGCTCGTGGTGCAACGATCGAACCCGGAACGGCTCGAGCATCGCGTATTCCGCGATCTTCCCGCGTTGTTGTCACCCAGCGATCTGCTGGTTTTCAACCGCTCGCGTGTGGTCCCCGCCCGATTGATCGGGCAGCGCGAAGACACCGGCAGCAAGTTCGAGGGGCTCTACCTCCACGATGCATCCAGCGTAGACGGCATCGAGTGGATCGCGATGGTGAAGACCAAACGCGCCCAGGCGGGCAAGCGCTATGTGCTCTTCGATGCGGACGGTGCGAAGTCAGGCACGATTGTGCAGTTGGTGGCGCGTGACGATTCGGAGGGCCCCGGCGCGTGGCGGGTGCGTGTGGAGACAGACGCCTCTTCCGGGCTCGAAGCGCTGCAGCGGGTGGGGCGGACACCCCTGCCACCCTACATTCTCGCGCAGCGAAAGGCACGGGATGAGGACCCGGGCGATGCGTACGACCGGTCGCATTACCAGACCACCTTCGCGAGCGAGACGGAATCGGGATCGGTCGCAGCGCCCACGGCCGGGCTCCACTTCACTCCAGATGTGATCAATGCGTTGCATCGCGGGGGCGTCGAAACAAGCGAAGTGACGCTGCATGTCGGCGCGGGGACCTTCAAGCCCGTCGATACAGAAACGCTCGAAGAGCACCCGATGCACCATGAGTGGTGTTCGCTGGGCGACGCGGCGGGGCACTTCCCGCCAGGACCCGATCGTCGGGTGATCGCGGTTGGCTCCACGAGCGCCCGAACGATCGAGAGCTACGCGCAGCTTCACGCCGCAGACCCGTCCGGGCCGCTGCCGGAGCGATACAGCACGGACATCCTGATCGCCCCCGGCTACGCGTGGCGATGGGTGAGCGGGATGGTCACGAACTTCCATCTCCCCCGATCCACCCTGCTGGCGATGATCGCGTCCATTCTGGATGTGCCGGGCCAGGTCGATGGGCTGGCGCGCGTGCAAGAGATCTACCGGGCAGCGATCGCGGAAGAGTACCGGTTCTTCTCCTACGGCGACGCAATGCTGATCCTCCCCTGATCCGATATCATTGATCAAGGAAATCTGCGTGCGAGACGCGGAAATCGTCGATGATGAGGCAGCGATGCGATTGGATGAACTCATCTCGGGCCTGGATGTCTGTTGCGTCACTTCGGGCGCGGATCTGTCATCGATCCGTGTCTGCGATGTGACGGAGGACTCGCGGACGGCCGTGCCCGGCTCGTTGTTTGTCGCTCGCGCGGGCACCAAGGATCAGGGGCTGCGATACGCGGAACCCGCGATCGAATGCGGAGCCGTCGCGATCCTGACGGAACGGGGCGGCGGCAAGGGCATCGAGCTGCCCATGCGATCGAAAGTGGTCGTCCTGGAGTGCGACGATCCCATCGTCACGACAGCCCAGATCGCCGAGCGGTTCTACGGGCACCCCGCATCCAGTCTCATCACGGGCGGGATCACGGGAACGAACGGGAAGACCACGATCACGCATCTCACACACCAGCTCGTGGAAGGCGCGGGGGTTCGCTGCGGGCTGATCGGAACAGTGGAGATCGACGACGGGCGGGAGCGATCGCGGGCCGCGATGACCACACCGCCCGCGCTGGAGCTGAGCCGCACGCTGGCGACAATGCTCGAGTACGAATGCCAAGCGGTCGTGATGGAGGTCTCGAGCCACGCGCTGGATCAGCACCGGACCGGGGCGATCGCGTTCGACGCGGCGGCGTTCACCAACCTCACGGGCGACCACCTCGATTATCACCTCACGCTCGATCACTATCGGCAGAGCAAGGCGAGGTTGTTCTCATCGCTCAAGCCCGACGGCGTCGCGGTGATCGTGGGCGACGACGAGAGTGCCCACATCATGATCGACGCGTGCACAGACGGGGCGAAAGTGATCCGCTGCGGCCCCGAGTCCACGAAGGACGCTTGGGTGCGGATCGAGGAAGAATCGATCGAAGGGACGCTCGCCGTCATCCACACGCCGAGCGGCGATTTCCAGACTCGCATCCCCATGTTCGGTGCGTACAACGCGCTCAACACGCTGCAAAGCCTCCTCATGGCGGAAGCAATCCTGACCCGGCTGGGTGTGCCAACGGATGAGCAGTGGGCCGCGTTCGAGAAATCCCTCCCCCGGCTCAAGCTCCCGATGGGGCGATTGGAACATTGCGAGACGAACGAGGACGACATCACGGTGCTCGTGGACTTCGCTCATACAGACGATGCCCTGCGCTCGGCGCTCTCCGGTGTGCAGCGGGTCCTCCCGGAAGGGGCGAAGCTCTGGTGCGTATTCGGCTGCGGCGGCAACCGCGATCAGTCCAAGCGTCCGCGGATGGGCGCGGCCGTGGCAGAGTTCGCGGATCACATCGTGGTCAGCTCCGACAACCCACGCACCGAATCGCCCAGCGACATCATCACCATGGTGCTCTCGGGAATCGATGACGGGCAGCGTGATCGTGTGCGGGTCCAATCCGATCGCGCACGCGCCATCCACGATTCGATCATGGATGCCGAGCCGGGCGATGTCATCGTCATCGCAGGCAAGGGGCACGAAACCGAGCAGATCCTCCCCGACGCCATGGGCGGCACCCGCACGATCCACTTCGACGATCGCGAGCACGCCAAGCTTGCGCTCCGCGAACGCCGACTCAGGGCGAAGGAGTCCAACGCGGAGCGGGCAGGCGCATCATGAACGCATGGGCATGGGATGAGATCGCGCGGCTCGCGGGGGGCGCGTGGCACATCGCGCCTGAATCGGGCCCGTGTGCGTTCGTCGGCGTCTCCATCGACACACGATCCATCCAGCCCGGGCAGCTCTTCTTTGCATTCCAGGGCGAGCAGGTCGACGGACACGATTATCTCATAAACGCGCAGGATCGCGGAGCGGCTGCGTGCGTCGTGACCCACGCGGATCGCGTCCCGGAACAGATCAAGATCCCGGTGCTGGCAGTGGGGGATGCGCTGGATGCGATGACGCGCCTCGCGAGCGCATGGCGCGATCGGATCCGTGCGAAGGTCATCGCGATCACAGGTTCGAATGGGAAGACAACAACCTGCCGATTGATGCAGGGTGTGTGCAGCGCCGCGGGCAAGACACACGCGTCGCCCAAGAGCTTCAACAACGCGCTGGGCGTCCCGATCACCGTGCTCAACACGCCTATCGACGCGGAGTTCCTCGTCGCCGAGGTCGGCATGAGCACGCCCGGCGAGATCGCCGCCCGCACCCAACTCCTCCGCCCCGACATCGCAGTCATCACGAGCATCGGACGGGCGCACCTCGAGGGGCTCGGGAGCATCGAGAACATCGCGAAGGAGAAGGCGTGCCTGATCTCGACGGCACCGCCGGCAACAGTGGGGGTGATCCCGCACGGGATCGGCTCGCTCGACGCAGCACTCGTTGGCGATCCGCACCGGATCGTGCGTCTCGATGATCGGTTCAAACTCAAAACGAGCGACGCGGACGGATGCGCGTTCTCGATCGATGAGGCATCGTTCCGTGTCCCGATCCCCGGCAATCACAACGCACACAACGCGGGGCTCTGCGTGCTCGCGGGGCGCGAGCTGGGGATCTCCGACGAAACGACCCGCGCCGGGCTGGCCCGGGCGACGCCCCCCGCCATGCGATTCCAGCGCGTCGAGATCGAGACAAGCGGCGCACCGATCATCGTCATCAACGACGCCTACAACGCCAACCCCGACTCCATGCGGGCGGCGCTGGCAACCTTTGTCGAGATCGTGGTGCCGGCTCGAAAAATCGCCCTGCTCGGCGAGATGCTGGAGATGGGGGCCATCGCACCCGCGGAACACCAGTCCCTCGCGGATCATGCGCTGGGGGATGAATCGATCGATCGCATAATCATGCTCGGCGAATCGTTTGCGGGGGTGCGGATCGAGGGCCCACGCGGGATGATCATCGCGGATAGCTCCGATGATGCGATCGCACGAGTTGCGGGTTCGATCCTGCCCGGCGACACGGTCCTCATCAAGGGTTCACGGGGCGTCAAACTCGAGCGTTTGATCGACAAGTTGGGCGATTTGCACGCGTCTGGCCGATCGAAGAGACAGGAAAACGCCCAGACGAACGCATGATCTACATCCTTCTCGACATCCTGATCAACCGGTTCTACGAGTACAAGGTGTTCGCCGTGCTCGCGGTGTTCGATCAGGTCCAGTTCCGCGCCCTGCTCGCGGCCGGGCTCGCGTATTTCATCGTCGTGTTCTTCGGCAAGCGTGTCATCCGGGCGCTCATCTCACTCAAGATCGGCGACGGCGGCGAGACAGACGCCGAACTCCTCCGCGAGCACGCGGCAAGCAAGGCCAATGTTCCCACAATGGGCGGCGTGCTCATCGTCGGCGCGATCTTCATCTCCACCTTCCTCCTCGCGGATATCCGTGTGAATCGGGTATATCTCGGGCTCTTCGCGCTGCTCTGGCTCGCGGCGGTCGGCGGGGCCGACGACTGGCTCAAGCTCACCGCGTCGCGTCGGGGCACCGGTCGCCAAGGGCTCTTCTCATGGGAGAAGCTGGTGTTCCAGCTCGGCATCGGCGCGATCGTGGGCTACTTCGGATACCGCTACGGCATGACGCCAGACGGCACCGATTCACTCGCTCATGTCCTCAACCTGCCCTTCCAGCGCACATACGACCCGGACACGGGGCTCGCGAGCGAATCGCTCTGGTATCTCGGCATGCCGCTCTTTGTCATCTTCTCCACGCTCGTCGTCGCGGGTGTGTCCAACGCGGTGAACATCACGGACGGCATGGACGGGCTCGCCGCGGGCTCGTCGGGGATTGTCAGCTTCGGGCTCATCCTGCTCGCCCTCATCGCAGGCACACAGAGCGCGGCCCAGTACCTGCTGGTCCCATACATCCCCTTCACCGATGAGCTCGCCGTCATGGCCGGCGCCATGGCAGGCGCCTGCCTCGGCTTCCTGTGGTGGAACTGCAAGCCCGCGCAGGTGTTCATGGGCGACACCGGCTCGCTGGCGCTGGGCGGGTGCATCGGCTACATCGCCGTCATGACACGACAGGAGGTCGTCGTCCTGCTCATGTGCGGCGTATTCCTCATGGAGATCGGCTCGGTCGTGCTTCAGGTTGGCTGGTTCAAGTACACCCGCATCAAGACCGGCACCGGGCGACGCATCTTCCGCATCGCGCCCTACCACCATCACCTGCACCAGGGCGGATGGGCCGAGAACCAGGTCGTGGTCCGCCTCTGGCTGATCGCGATCCTCTTCAGCGTGGTGGCATTAGCGACGCTCAAGCTGCGCTGAATCACGCGTCGGGGTCTTCCGAGTCTTCCTGATTCGCGCTGATATCCAGCCCGCCGATTTCACCGCTCGAGACGCCCTCGATCGCATCCATCGACAACACACTGAGCTTGGCGTCCGATTCGAGAATGACCAGCCCGATGTCTTCGAGCGTGGCATACCCGTTCTCTCGGATCGCGGACATGATCTCCGATTCCGTGACGCGGGATTGCTTCATCGCGTCGCGTTGATACACACCGCGCAGGACCAGCACGCTCGGCGAGGCCCGGACGACCGTGCAGACGAGCTCGCTGCGGATGATGAGACTGGTGAGGAACCACTGAAGCCCGAAAAGCAGCCCGATCGCGAGCAGGCCCTCGAAGATGGACACATCCTTCAGCAGCACCGGCGAGGCGATGATGCTGCCGATCGCGACCGTGACGATCCAGTCGAAGTTGTTCATCTGCGAGGTCGAGCGCTTGCCGGTGAGGCGGACAAAGGCGATCACCGCGATATACAGCACCGGCGTCGCGATGAGCACGCGCTCCAGATTGTCCCAGCCATCAAAGAAGAGCGATGCGAGTGTGTGCATGATTGGTCCTCTCATGGGTAGGTCGGGTCTCAGAGAGTGTATGGCGTTCTTTTCGGCACCAAGCGATCCTATTATGATTCATCAATCTGCACGGATATGAACAAAGGAGAGATCATGACCACCGCGACGCTGCCCAAGCACTATGCCGATCTAATTGCCCTCAAACGCCAGACCGGGATGCTCGGATCGATCGGCGCACTGGTGAGCTGGGATCAGGAAACCTACATGCCCCCGGCCGGCGCCAAGGCACGCGCCGAGCAGGCATCGACCCTCGCGGGGATCATCCACGAACGCAAAACGAGCAAGAAGATCGGTGATCTGATCGCCCAGTGCGAGCAGGACCCGGAGCTCAACCATGAGGGCAGCGCCGAAGCGGCCAACATCCGCGAGATGCGCCGCGATTACGACCTGGCGACCAAGCTCCCCAACGATCTCGTCGAGTCGCTCGCCAAGGCGCAGTCCGAAGCGCAGGAGTGCTGGAAGCAGGCCCGCAAGAACAACGACTTCCCGGCGTTCGTCCCCGCACTGACCGAGGTCATGAACCTCACCCGACAGAAGGGCGAGTGCTACGGCATCGACGACGGCGGCGAGATCTACGACCCGTTGCTCCAGGAGTACGAGCCGCACACCACGGCCAAGGACATCGAGGCGGTCTTCACCCCGCTGCGCGAACGCCTCAGCGCGTTCATCGCGGAACTCACAGAACAGGGCACCGCGCCGCGCGTGGACTTTTTGCACCGCGAGATCCCGACCGACAAGCAGCACGCGTTCGGCGAAACGGTCACGGCCAAGCTGGGCTTCGATTACAAAAAGGGTCGCCTCGACACCACGACCCACCCGTTCTGCTCAGGATTTGGACCCGGCGACACACGCATGACCACGCGCTACGCGCTCGACAACTTCCCCGACGCGATCAGCTCAACCATGCACGAATGCGGCCACGGGCTGTATGAACAAGGCCTGCCCAAGGAGGACGAGCTGTTCGGCACTCCCCTGACCGACTCGGTCTCGCTGGGCATCCACGAGTCGCAATCACGCATGTGGGAAAACATGGTCGGCCGCAGCAAGCCCTTCTGGAACTGGGCGCTGCCCGTCGCCAACGAGCACTTCGACGGCGCGTTCAGCGACATCGACCTGGAGACCTTCACCAAGGCGATGAACACCTGCACACCAAGCTTCATCCGCGTCGAGTCCGACGAGAGCACATACAACCTGCATGTCATGCTCCGCTTCGAGATCGAACGCGCCATGATCTCCGGCGACCTCGCCATCAAGGACCTCCCCGGCGCATGGAACGAGAAGTTCAAGTCCATGCTCGGCCTCGATGTCCCCAACGACGCGCAGGGCTGCCTGCAGGATGTGCACTGGAGCTTCGGCCTCATCGGCTACTTCCCGACCTACACGCTGGGCAACCTCTACGCCGCCCAGATGTGGGAGACCATCAACGAGCAGATCACCGATCTCGACGATCAGATGGCCCGCGGCGAGTTCAGCGCCCTGCTCGACTGGCTCCGCGTAAACATCCACCAGCACGGCCGCCGATACTCAGCCGCCGAACTGTGCGAGCGTTCCACAGGCAAACCCCTCAGCGCCGACCCACTGATGCGCCACCTCGAGTCGCGCGTAAAGCCGGCGTACGGGCTGTGAGTAACGGATCCGGGTGCCCTGCTACGACCCGAAGGGCGTAGCAGGTCTTCCGTAGTTCGAAGGCATCCGTTCCTGCTTTGTCCGCCGGGTGCCCTGCTTACGCCCTGACGAAGTCAGGGTTTAAGCAGGAACGGTTGTGTTTGGGTATGTGATCCGGCTTAAGCTGCGCGTAAGCCGGGCACCCAGCGCCGGGTGGCCCGATGGAACCGTCCCCGGTTCCTTCGGGGACAGGAACCAATGGGCGTTGATCCCAATCCAGACTTCCTCACCATCGTGCAACCCACGCAACCCCTGAGGCGTATCATGCCCCGACACAACCCGAGAGGAACGGAGATTGTGCTCAAGGGAGACGCCTTTGACATCTACAAATCGCTTCGGACCGCAAGGGTGGACGCCTGAACGCATCGGTTCGCTCGAAGGAAAGGTCTTCGTAATCACCGGGGCCAACGCCGGCGCGGGCTTTGAAGCCTCGCGGGTGCTCCTCTCCAAAGGCGCCAAGGTTGTGATGCTGAATCGCAACCCACAGAAATCGTCGGCCGCGATCGCAAACCTCAAGCAGGAGTTCGGCGACGACTCGGATGTTTCATTCGTGCGCATGGACCTCGCCGTGCTCGATTCCGTGCGGGAGGCGGCCGCGGAAGTCCTCCGGACCATCCCGCGCATCGATGCCCTGATCTGCAACGCCGCGATCGCACAGGTGGCCAAGCAGGAGATCACCGTCGACGGCTTCGAGAGCCAGCTCGGCGTCAACCACTTCGCTCACTTCCTCCTCTGCGGCTTGCTCTTCGAGCGGATCGAAGAATCGCAGGGACGCATCGTGGTCGTCGGCAGCAACGCCTACCGCATGGGGCTCAAGCGGATCCAGTTCGAGGACCTCAACTTCGATACGAAGTACACCGCGTGGAACGCGTACGCACAGAGCAAGCTGGCGCAGATGATGTTCGCCTACGAACTCCAAAGACGCCTGAAGGCAGCCGGCAGAGAAGCCGTCCAGGTCCTCGTCTGCCACCCCGGCGCATCGCGGACAAACCTGCTCAAGGACACCGCGAGCCGGTTCAACAAGATACTCTGGGCCGTCCTCTCCCGTTTCATCGCACAGTCCGCCGAGCGCGGATCATGGCCCGAGGTCATGTGCGCAACGGAGCAGGGCCTCGAGCAAAGAGCGCTCTACGGCCCAACAAAGCGAGCGAAGACGGTCGGCCCCGTCGGCGCGTGCAAGCTCGACGATGTCGCAACCGATCAGGAAATGGCCGCCAAGCTCTGGTCAATCTCCGAGCAGAAGACGGCACTGAGCTGGTCCGTGTGAGCCGGGTGGCCCGATGGAGCCGTCTTCGGTTCCTTCGGGAACAGACAGCGACGGGCTTTGATCCCGGAGGAGACTGCGTCACCTCCACGCCACCCTATGCGTTCGCTTGTTCCGTGGCGTTGAGCGGCTCATAGTCGCTATACCCCTCCGCGCCACCGCCATAGAAAGTAGACTGGTCCGGCTCCCGATACGGCCCACCCCGCCGAACACGCTCGGCAAAGTCCGGGTTCGGGATCCACGGACGACCAAACGCGATCGCATCGGCCCAGCCAGTTTCGATCGCCTCCTCCGCCTGCTCGGGCAAGTAGTCGCCGTTGCCAACATACACCCCGCCGCCGGCGTTCTTAAACGATTCAACGATCGCCGGGATCACCTCCCCCGTCCGCGGATCAAGCTGCGTGCGGTCCCAGGTTTCCACGGCATGCAGAAACGCCAGACCAAGCTCGCCCAGCCCCCTGGCCAACGCAGAGAAGGTCGCCTTCGGATCGCTGTCCACCACATCGCGGTGCTCACTCAGCGGCGAGATGCGATAACCAACCCCGCCCGCATTGCCCCAAGCGTCCACCACGGCGCGTGCGACCTCCAGCGGCAATCGAAGCCGATTCTCAAGCGACCCGCCATAGCTGTTCGTGAGCTTGTTCACGCCGTCGCGGGTGAACTGATCAAGCAGGTAGGTGTTGGCCCCATGGATCTCAACACCATCAAACCCAGCCCGCTTGGCACGCGCGGCCGCATCGGCAAACTCACTCACGATCTCAGGAATCTCATGCTCCTCAAGCATCCGCGGCGTCGAGTTGTCCACCCGCTCAAAGCTACCGTCGATATAAGTCTGGGATCCCGAAGGCACATCGGTGCTGCTCACAGGCGGCTGATTGCCCGGCTGCATCTTGTAGTGCGAAACGCGCCCAACATGCCACAGCTGCAGCACGATCCGCCCGCCGCCCTCGTGGACCGCATCGGTGACGCGCTTCCACCCGGCCTCCTGCTCGTCGCTGTGCACCCCCGGTGCGCCGTAGTAGCCGTGCCCACGCAACGAAACAGGAGTCGCCTCGGCGATGATCAACCCAGCCCCCGCCCGCTGACGGTAATACTCCGCCATCATGTCATTGGGAACGCTGCCGGGCATCGTCGAGCGCGCCCGCGTGAGCGGCGCCATAAAGATGCGATGAGGAACCTGAATCGAGCCAACAGTCAACGGCTGAAAGAGTGCGTCGTGCATGGGGGTCTCCGTCAATAGGGGTACACATCCGTTCGATGGTACCGAAGGTGCAGACGCATAACCAACCGATCGGTTGGTATATTCTGGGGTGATGCAAAAAAATGCCTGCGAACAAAGGGGCAGACACGCACTCCATCGCGATCAACACGAGAAAAATCCGGCACGCTGAAAAAAAGACCGCTAAGTCCGAAATACAATGTTGTCACCCCAACATTCAGGAGAAATAGCATGTTCGGACTACCGCCCATCCCCCCCTTCGAAGGCCTCCACCCCATCGTCGTCCACTTTCCCATTGGCATACTGCTCATCGCATGGCTCCCCATGCTCATCGCAATCATCGACAAAAAACGAAGAAACGCATGGCTCGCATCCACGGCCATGCTCCTCATCGTCGGCACCATCGCCTGCTTCGCAGCGACCCTCACAGGTGATGCCGCCGAAGATGTCGTCGCCACCACCAACGCCGTCGTGGACACCGCGATCCACGAGCACGAAGAAGCCGCCGAAACAGCCCGCAACCTCTTCCTCGCCTGCACCCTCGTCTTCCTCATGGTCTGGGCCGTCGCCAACAAGGTCTCAGACAAAAAGAAACCCACCATCGCCCTCGCCGGCGCCATCCTCGTCGCCATCACCTACACATTCGCCGCCCTCGCCCTCGCAAACGCAGGCCACCTCGGCGGCGTGCTCGTCCACGGGCACGGAGTCCAAGCGCCGATCACCGCGCCGACATCAATGGGCACCGTAATCGATGGCGCAAACAACGAGACCCACGACGACGATGACGACGACTAATCACCGAATCAAGAGCCTGCGTCGGCGGCATCAGCACCGCCTCCAAATACGCCGACCAGGACAAGGTCAACCCCGGCTCCGTCATCCTCTCAGGCGAACTGATGCTCCGCTTCATAGGCTGGACCGAAGCCGCCGACCTCATCATCAAGGGCATGAACGGCGCAATCGGCGCCAAGACAGTCACTTACGACTTCGAGCGACTCATGGAGGGCGCCACCCTCCGCAAGTGCTCCGAGTTTGGGGGTGAAACTATCACGCATATGTAGTGAACAGCCTGTGAAATACTAACTAGGCCGTTCGTAGGTATTTTTGATTCGAGACAAAGTCAATCAGTAAGTCAGAAAACCGGAAGAGCAGTCGGTCGATTAGATTGACGAACTCTGGAAAGTCCTTATGGTCTAGGAGCAGCCAATCGCCGTGCGCTAGATGGTTTCGCATCCGGAGGAGTTCATCAATTAATTTCTCGGATACTGCAAATTCGTTTACATATCGAATCCCAATATCTCGACAAATCTTTTTGAGCACAGTTGATGACAGATTACTCTGGGTCGACAGTTCAAACGACTTGGGTATTTTCAGTCGCCGAGGATTTTGGTCTCGCATAGAATCTAAAAGTTCGGCGAGTTCTTCTGTAGTACCACTTACGCATAAGTGTGTGAGTCTTTTTCTTAAGACACTCGCGATTACCACTGAATCGAGTTCTTGGAAGTGTGGCCTTCGGTAGCGCAGATACTCGGCGTAGGTACTGCAGGCGGCTTTCACTCCTCCCTCCCAATGAGCATACAGCGAAGCAATGCTTCCTCGTAAAATGGCTTGCTGCCTTGAAGTATTGGCATGCTCGGCCACTAGGCGGCTGATCACGCGAACCTCTTTGCGGCGCCATGCCAAGTCGCTGAGAACAATGTTTGCAAATTGGTCTGTCGTCCGAACGGCCATTAGGAAAAAAATTCTCGTCCAAAAGGGATGGTGCGCTGCATGCGGGGTTTAGTTGCAGCACCCGTGCCAATATGATCCACAAAATTGGGATTGCTCCACATGTTCTGGATGCGGCTCCGAAGTTCGTCTACAGCATTTTTTTTCTTTCGCCAAGTAATTATGTTATGCGCTACGCCCATCGATACGGCTTCAAATGCGGAAATTAGGAAGCGGCCTCCATGTTTCTGGTCATCGTCGAAATACTTTCGAAAGGCATCGACACCCGCTGCTTTGTCGATCAGGCTGAAAGTGTCTGAGAATACATCTGATTCATGATTTATATCAAAATCTGAATCGGTGGCGATGTTTCTATTCACATCATTTAGAAATTCGGATATGTCCCCCATGCTCTTGATCTCGTCAACATCTATATTGTAGAAGGCCAAGAAACGCAGTACGAGTTCCGTCCTATACGCCACTTCTTCTTGCCGGGAGGATAGCGTGACGGTGTTCTGGAAGCTGGGAGAATCAGATAGGCCTACTAGCCAGTCGTACAAGCTCTCATTAATCCAAACAAGTACGCAGTTTCGAACTTCTTGGGCAGAGGCGATTGAGCCCCCGGTGTTGAGTCGCTCAAATAGCTCATACTTAGCAGATTCGTCTGATTCTCGTAGAATAATATTAATATCTAACCGTGATCGCAGCATGTCAAGGCGAAGTGGCTTGGGGAAGCTCCGCTCGCCATAGTCCGGAGAAAAATACAAGCCATCTAGGGACGGCAGTAGATTGGTTTCTACAAGCTGCAGGGGGTCTTTCCGCTTGCCGTCTTTGCCTTTAAGTACTCCGAGAAAGTGAAAGATTGTCCCGAGTCGCTGCATGCCGTCAACGACATCCCATCCCCCCTCTGCATCCTGCGCAACAAAAATTGGAGGAATCGGTATTCTAAGCAATATCGATTCGATCAACTTCGTCTTCTGATATGGCTCCCACCTTAGGATTCGCTGGAACTTGGGGTGGATTTCAAGCTCCTCTCGCTCGTAGAGGCCCTGCAGCTCTCCGATGGACATCGATAAGCTATCGCTTTTTACATCTTTTCGAAGCTCGTCCACTATCTTGTCAATACTCATCTGATCCTCCGCTTCGGATGACTTGTTCTGAAGGCACATGGTAGCATACTCGACTGGGTGCCCTGCTCACGCCGGGTGTCCTCCTTCCCCCTCTTCTGTGCCCTCCTTCGACCCAACGGGCGAAGAAGGCCGAAGTGCAACCACCCCGAACCCAAAGCAGCCCCCAAAACACCAACCCACAAGCACCCCAACCTCCTTCGCGCTGCGCGTCGAAGGAGGGCACAGTCTTACCACCTCTTCACCCAGTCCCCTCTCTGCCTCTCCCTCCGTGCGCCTGTCGCAGATCCGCCTCTGGCAGATGTGCTCCGTGGTGCAATCCCCTCTTCTCTGCGCCTCTGCGTGACCTTCGCGTCCTCTGCGTTCAGTCCCCTCTTCGAGCCCTTCGCGAGCTTCGCGTTCACCCCCGCGCATCACCCGAAATGTGCGCACAAAACGGTCGCCGAGCGCGCGCACGCCCAGAATATTGACAATTTTTTCTACCCCCTGCACCACAACACCTTACGCCAAAGCAAGCACCCGCTTACCGACCGGTTCTGTGCGCACAAAACGGGCGCGGCCCTGTGTATATAGAGGCACGCAACTCCGCGGCACCTCAACACAGCGAAAGGGCCAACCCATGCGCATGCTCACCATCGAAGAACACGCAACCAACCACACACCAACCGATCACGCCCGCGTCGCGCCCGCGCCGTCCCCCTCTTCCCCCCATTCCCCGACGCCCAGCGACCACGCCCTCACACCGCACCTGCTCCACGACCTCCTCGACCCGAACACCACACCCATGCAGATCTGCGAGATCCACAACATCACCCTCGACCAGCTCGCCGCCATCATGGACTCCACCGCCTACCACCAAGCCGCGGCCGCCATCAAACGCATCGCCCACCAACGCCAGGACCTCATCAACGACCACACCCACCTCCAGGACCTCGCCCTCCAGCGGGCCATCGCCAACGACGCCTACCTCGCCGCCACCGACATGGACCAGGCCGCCGCCTCCCGAGACCCCAAACGCGCCGCCATCAAAGCCAGATACCTCGAAACCGCCCGCAAAGCCACCCGCCGCCCCCACACCACCAGCAAAGACGCCGATTACTCCAAAGCAGACCCACCTCTCCTCCCCCGCGAGTCGAAGATCCGCCCCCGGCGGAACGGGGGAGGTGCCGAGCAGAGCGAGGCGGAGGGGGTCTCTTTTGATTCCACCGAGAGGTGGCGATCAGCAACGGGGGGGCTCTTTCCCCTCCCCCAAGTGCCCAAGATCCTCCCCCGTCCCGACGGGGGAGGTGCCGAGCAGAGCGAGGCGGAGGGGGCTTCTTGTGACTCCTCCGAGATGTGCCGATCCGCCAACGGCGGAGCGACGAAGGGGGGCTTCAGCTACGATGCAGATATGGGAGATGAAAAATCCTATCGCAACGCAAAGATCGCGAACACCGCTGCACGATCGAATGCCAGAGCGCTCAGGAAACGGATGACCCCACCGGAGCGTGCGCTCTGGGTCGTGCTGCGAGGCAGGAAGGTCGCAGGCCTCAAGTTCCGAAGACAGGCACCCATCGGGCCCTACATCGCGGACTTCTACTGTCACGAAGCCAGACTGGTTGTTGAAGTCGATGGCTCGACACATCAGGGATCACAAGTGGCCCATGACCGGAATCGGGATGAGTGGATGAGGGAGCGTGGGATCCGCGTGCTTCGAGTCAGTGCGCGCGATGTCCTTCAGAACATCGATGGGGTTGTTCGCAAAATCATGAGTGATGCGGGAGAGCCCCCTCCGTCACGCTGACGCGTGACACCTCCCCCGTCGGGACGGGGGAGGAAGCAATAGATGCCGGATGATTGAGGGAAACTCGTGTTTGTCGTATGCGTTCAGCATCCTCCCCCGTGAGTCGAAGATCCGCCCCCGGCGGAACGGGGGGAGAAGAGGTGAAGACAGCTGTTGAAGGATCTCACTGCTTCGCAGCGAGCGTCTGCTCTGCCTCCGCGACGCATCGATCGATCCGCGCACCCACGGCGTCTTTGCCGATGATCGCCAGCGTCTGCCCCAACGGCGGCGACACCGGGCCGCCGGTCACCGCGACCCGGATCGGCTGGGCAACCTTGCCCATGCCGACCTCGTGCTGTTCGCAGAAGTCTTTGACACCCTGCTCGATCACTTCGGGCGTGAACGGCTCGATGGAGTCGAGGAACACTCGGTAAAGCTTGAGCATCTCGAGCCCCTTGGCATCGCCCTTGAGCAGCGCTTTGTGCAGCGCCTTGCCGTCGAACTCGATCGCGTCGTCGTCGATGAACGCGAACCCGATGACGGATCGCCCGTCGGCAAGGGTCTTGCAGCGGGTCTTGACAGCCGGGGCGAGCAGCCGCATGTCCTCGGCACTGAACTTCTCGCACAGCGCGGGGTCATAGCTCGTTGCCCATTCCCGCCAGCGCATCGCAAACGCCTCGTCGGACAGCTCGGCAATCGTATCGGCGTTAAAGCTCAACAACTTCACGCGATCAAACTTCGCCTGCCCCTTGCCCATGCCCTCGAACCCGTAGTGCGACGCGAGATAGCCCATATCGAATCGCTCGACATCGGTGCCGTCCTCGTTCTTGGCCTTGGGGTTCCACCCAAGCAGCGCGAGGTAGTTGTTGAGCGCCTCGGGAAGGTAGCCCGCCCGACGAAAGTCCTCGACATCGATCTCGGGCAGATGAACATCGAGATGATTCGCCAGCGCAATGAGCTGATCGCTCGGCAGCTGACGCGTCTTGTCCTTGAGCCACTTGGCAAAGTCGGCATCGCTGAGCCCGTCGATGGGTGACGATTCAAGCTTGGCCTCTTTGACCGCCTTCTTGGCCGTTTTGTCCTTATCCCGCTTGCTCATCTTCGACCCGTCGGGGTTAAAGATCAGCGGCATGTGCGCATAGGTTGGCGAGTCGAACCCCAGCGCCCGCTGAATCGCGATGTGCCGAGGCGTGTTGATCAGGTGCTCCTGCCCACGCAGCACATGCGTCACCCCCATCAACGCATCATCGACAACGACCGCCAGGTGGTAGGTCGGGAACCCATCTCGCTTCCGGATAATGAAGTCGTCGAACTCGTCGGGCCCGACGGTCACATCGCCGAGGATCTGGTCGTGGACCGTGATGGGCGAATCGGGCATCTTGAGGCGCACGACATGCGGCTCGCCGGCCGCCAGTCGCTGCATCCGCTCCTCCCGTGGGATCTCAAGAGCAGCGCGATCGTACTTGTATCCGGTCTTGGCTTCGATCGCGACCTTGCGTTTCGCCTCCAGCTCTTCGGGTGTTTCGAACGCGGGGTAGGCGTGGTCGGATTCGATGAGCTTGTTGATGTGCTCGTTGTAGAGATCGAGGCGTTGGGACTGGTAGTAGGGGCCGACGGCGCGGTCGTCGCCGCCGATGGTTTTGCCGTCGTGCTCAACGCTTGGTCCGTCGGCCCAGTCGATCCCGAGCCATGCGAGGTCCTTGAGGATGCCCTGCGTGGATGATTCGGAGGAGCGGGTTTGGTCGGTGTCCTCGATGCGGAGCAGGAATCGCCCGTTGCCCCCCTCATTCTGGGCGTGTTGGGCGTATGCCCAGCACAGCAGGGCCGTTCGTGCCCCCCCGATGTGGAGGTGCCCAGTGGGGGATGGGGCGAAGCGGGTGATGACGGTTTGATCGTTCGGGGTGCTCATAGGCCATGATTTTAGCCGCCAATCTGATCGGCCTTGCACGGGTTTTGGGGTTGATTGCCTAAGCGGTGCTTGTGTTCAATCGCTGTTGATGTACACTCGCGGTATATGAGGCAACTTTCATTGATCTTGAGATGGAGATAAGGATGAATAATCGCTTATCGAAGTATTCTTTTCGGTTGATCACATTGGTCGCGATCTCAGGAACATCAGTTGCCTTGGCGCAGGATTGTGATCCCGATGATGTCTTCCGTGCAGGAGAATCCATCCTGTATCACGGCGATATCGATGGGATTGACATCAGGGATGTCGATCAGGACGGTGTGCCGGAGATTCTTGTCGCGCAAGACACGCGATCGAACCAGGTTCGCATGATCCATGTTCTTGGTCTTGACCAGCACGGACAGTACGCGCAGGAGTCGATTCAGTTGCCCAGCGGTACGGGCGTGACGCAGGATGCGTTCTTTGCGGATATCAATGGGGATCAGCACCAGGACATCGTCGTTGGCACGCTCTTTCATGTTCTTGTCTACACAGGCAATGAGAGCGGGTCCTACTCCGGGCCCGCGATGTATGACGCGGATTTCAGCGGCAACTTGAATGCGTTGTATGCCGCGGACATCAACTCGGACGGTGCGATGGATGTCATGACCACGGTCAACCAGTCCAGCAATCTCAATATCTATCTGAATGACGGCGCCGGCTCGCTGCTGCCGCCTGTATCGCACAACTTGCAGGCGCAGAATCCGCGGGTATGGTTCGATGACATCAATGGCGACAATCACCTTGATCTCGTGTATCAGCCGGCTTTCGGTGATGGCAATGTGTGGTCGAGCTTTGGCGTCGGCGATGGTACATTCCAGGGGCTGTTCGTGCAGAGCGTTCCTGATATCGATTTCACGATCCGAGAGCTTCGAGATATCGACGGCGATCAGCACGCAGACATTTTTGCAGAGGGGCAGTCCGCCACTGGTCCTGAAACATATGTGATCAGGATGTTTGGGCAAGGTGACGGCTCATTTACCGTTGGAACACCCTATGAGACATCGTCGGTGGTTCAGGGGATGTCCGACCTCGACGGCGATGGGATCGATGATGTAGTGCTTCAGTCGGATCAGGTTTCGTTTATGCGCGGGTTGGCTGGTGGCGAGTTGGAGCCAGAGACATCGCTGTTCTCGCTTGGGGCAGACCCGCTCGGAATGCTCTTTGCGGATCTGGATTCGGATGGCGATCAGGACATCGTTGTTCATCATGAGCCGGCGAACAGGAGTTATCTTCAGATTCTGCTGAACGCTGGCAACGCGGCGTTCCCGAATCCACTGCGCGTGGAGATGGACGAGGTTTCGAACTCGCTGCGGATTGCAGACCTGGATGCTGATGGCGATCTTGATCTCGTTGCATCCACGACTGGCGCGTTTGAGGAGGAGCCGAGCGTCTTCCTGAACGATGGCGATGGGACCTTCCCGGTTTCGGGTCAGGTCTCGCTGTCCGGGCGTCATAGTAATCTTGATCTCGGTGATCTGAACGGGGACGGGATACCCGACATCGTGACCGCGAACCAGTACAGCGATGACTTCAGTGTGCACCTCGGGAATGGTGACGGGACATATGCGACGCCGATGACTTACGGGATGGGTGAGGAGTATGTTCCGCTCATTGCGCTTGCTGATCTGACGAATGACGGGATCACGGATGTGATCGCGATGTATAGGAGCCTTGACAGGGTGGATATCTATCCGGGGCTTGGCAATGGTTTGCTCGGCTTGCCGATTTCTCAGGTGCTGCCTTCCCACCCGAACCGGTTCGCCGTGGGTGATATTGACCTTGATGGTGATCTTGACATGGTCGTCAGTCACTTCACTGACAATCTTGTATCGGTCCAAGCCAATGACGGGACCGGATCGCTCTCGCAGGTTGGTTTGATCCAGCCGGCTGATCAGGTCTGGTCGGTCACGCTTGGTGACCTTGATTCCGATGGGGATTCGGATCTCATTCTCGGATCCAAGGCGGACATGCTCCACATTTACAGCAATGACGGGAGCGGGAGCTTTGTCGCTCTAGTTGATCTGGACATGCCCAACACACCACGCGAAGCACATATCGCGGACCTGAATCATGATGGCCACCCGGACATTGTGAGTGGTTTGCTGCATCAGCTCAGTGTGTTTTATGCTGATGGCTTCGGTGGGTTTGAGCAAGCGGAGCACATGTTTATCGAGGGCAGCGCAATGGCATCCGTGATCGGCGACCTCGATGGGAATCAGAGTCTTGATGTCGCGGTCATGTCAGAGAACGATGATCAGCTCACCGTGTTCCAGAGCGGCTGTATCCCATGTGCGGCGGATCTGAATCGTGACGGTCAGCTGAACTTCTTTGATGCATCCGCGTTCGTAGTCGCGTTCCTCGATCAGGATTTGTTGGCGGACTTTGATGAAGACGGGGATGTCACCATCGCAGATGTGTCCGCGTTCCTGTCCGCGTTCAATCAGGGTTGTCCGTGACTCGATTGTGAGAGCGTCCATCTTCCGGGGCATCTTCCCAGCGGGCGGCCAATGCCTCGTCTGCTGCGCGGTAGCCGCAGTAGATGCACTGGCCGCGGTTTACGCGTTTGCGCTGGGTCATCCAGATCCGGGCGTCTCCGATCAGATGCACAACGACCCATGCCCAGAACGGGACGGAGAGGGTGATGAGGAGTGTGGTCATGTCGATGGTGTGCTGACGCATCTCGTTGCCTGAGAACTGCTCGATCCGGAGCATGCCGTGGTCTTTCAGGTTCTCAATGAATGAGCCTCGTCTGTACAGGTCCTGATTGTCCGGGTCGAGTTCCTGGTTGTACCAAACCCGCAGGTGCGCGTAGATGCTCTTGAACCGGACAAGCGGCTTGCGATAGGCGAGCTCTGCATGTGTGTTCTCAATGACTCGGGGTCTCTCAGGACGAGGAGAAAGGGATCGGTATTCGTGTCCGATCGCGACTCCAAAGCGATACCCCTGTTGCATGTAATACCCAAGGTGCGCCGGATCATGGACGAGTGACATCTTGTCAAACCTGTCGCGGAAGTACGAGCGTAAGAGATCCTGATCTTCGAGTACTGTTGCAAGCTCATCCGTGTCGAACCAACCCGAGGACTCGATCGGCGCCATCCAGGCGCCGTTCATGCCGTCCAATCGGTGGGGTGTTTGCCACGCGATGAGTGCAACCAAGAGCAGGAGTGACGCACTGATCAGGGCCCGTGCTCCCCATCTGTGGTTGCGGACCTTGGGTAACAACGAGATCGTCCACGACACCATCGCGATGAAGGTGATGAGCGCGATGAACCGGGTGTAATGGATTGTGAATCCGCGTCGTTTGGTGCCTCCCGCGAGATCAGATTGAACATCGTATGCCGGCCAGTACCGGCGTTGGACTTGCTCAATCGCGAGCGGGTTCGCGGGCATCGGTTCGCGAGTGCGCTGATCCTTGACAAAGGTATCGTTTTGGGTGGAGATGAGCGGGCCAAAGAACGAATATATTCGCGTTTGGGTATCCCACCCCGTGAATGTGGGGACTTCCATACGGATACGCCCAACTTCTGCGGGTGACCCATACACGCTTTCGGTTTGCAAAGCCTTCAGAATCTGTGTTCGGAACCGATCAAGGATCTCGTCATCATCATCGAGAGCACGCGTGAACTCGTCGATCGTCAGGGTGTCCGAATCGATCGACGCATTCATTGTATAGATCGTGTCATTCGATCGAGGCGGCGGAGGCTTCCATTTCGATGTATGCCAATCGCTCATCACGATGATGAGCCCAACATACACACAGAGCAATACCGCGATCGCGATCCACCGATACGCCTTGGGTTTCCGCATGATCGTGGGGTGTCGATCGCGGATGCGCGTTGCGTCGCCGCCGCATTCTGGGCAGGTGTGCTCGTAACTCTTTTCGGTCTCGGGCATAATCCCCCTTGCCATGGGTGATTGAGTATACCGGATCGATTCATCCCGGTTGCCTCTTCCATAGTTGCACGAGTCTTGCTAGACTCCCTGTTGGACTGAGCACACCGGTCCGGACAACTCAACCCGCGGGCATTGCCGGCCCGCGATGCGACGACTGGCGTTCAGACCCGCCGCACCGGAGCCGACACTGCCCGCCCGAAAGGAGGCGGCAGCCATGGCTCAAAGATCCCCGGCGGATATCAGAAACATCGCACTTGTAGGACAAACCGGAGCGGGGAAGACGCTCCTGGCCGAACGCCTCCTGTTCGCGACGGGCACCATCGACCGCATGGGCTCGATCGAGGACGGCACCACCTTCTCGGATTGGTCCGACGAGGAAAAGCACCACAAGCATTCATTGCGGACGAGCATGCTGCACTTCGATCACGAGGGGCACATGGTCAACATGATCGATACGCCGGGTCTGGCTGATTTCTCGGGCTTGGCGATCTCCGTGTTCCCGGCCGTCGAGACTGTCTGTGTTGTCATCAACGCGCACGACGGGATCGCGCCGATGACTCGGCGGATGATGAACATCGCCAAGCAGCGTAACCTGCCGCGGATGATCATTGTGAACCGGATCGATGATGACGGTGCGGACCTCGAAGCGTTGACCGATCAGATCAAGGAGGAGTTCGGCTCGGAGTGTCTTCCCATCAATCTCCCGACGCCCGATCGCGGGGCCTGCATTTCGGTCTTTGATGATGAGGGCGAGGGCGACACGCTTTTCTCTTCTGAGGGGGATGCGCACCAGGCCATCATCGAGCAGATCGTCGAGGTTCAGGACGACCTCATGGACAAGTATCTCGAGGATGGTGACGAGCAGAATATTACCAAGCAGCAGCTGCACGATGTGTTCGAGCAGGCGCTGCGTGAGGCGCATCTGGTTCCGATTGCTTACTGCAGCGCCAAGTCCGGGGCGGGCATCCCGCAGCTGCTGCACCTGATCGCCTCGCTGCTGCCCAACCCGCTGGAGGGCAACCCGCGTCCGTTCCTCAAGCGTGATGAGGAGGGCGGCGACGAGCACGAGTTCCAAGCCGATCCCGACCCGTCGAAGCCGGTTCTGGCGCATGTGTTCAAGTGCACCACGGACCCGTTCGTCGGCAAGCTCGGTGTTTTCCGTGTCCATCAGGGCACCATCAAGGCCAAGTCCGAGCTCATCATCGGCGACGCCAAGAAGCCCGTCCGCATCGGGCACCTGCTGAAGCGGCAGGGCAAGGACTCGCATGAGGTCGAGGAGCTGGGCCCGGGCGATATCGGGGCCGTGGGCAAGATCGACGATGTCCATTTCGACGCGGTGCTGCACGAGGGGCACGATCTGGATTCGGTGCATCTCAAGCCGCTGCCGTTGCCCAAGCCGATGTACGGCTTGGCGATCGAGCTGAAGAACCATGCGGACGAGACGAAGTTCTCTGGGGCGTTGCACAAGCTGCTCGCGGAGGACCCGTCGCTGGTTATCGAGCGGATCGCTGCGACGAAGCAGACGGTGATGCGTGGTCTGGGCGAGATGCACCTTCGGATCGTGCTTGAGAAGTTCAAGGACCAGATGGGCATCGATCTCGACACCCAGCCGCCCAGGGTCGCGTATAAGGAGACGATCACGGCCAAGGCCGATGGTCATCACCGTCACAAGAAGCAGTCTGGCGGTGCGGGTCAGTTCGGCGAGGTGTACCTGCGTGTCGAGCCGCTTCCTGCGGACCATGAGACGGGGTTTGAGTTTGTCAATGCAACGGTTGGTGGCTCTGTCCCACGCCAGTTCATGCCCGCGATCGAGAAGGGCGTGCGTCAGGCGCTGGAGCACGGTGCGGTGGCCGGCTACCCGATGCAGAATATCCGCGTCGAGGTGTACGACGGCAAGCACCATGATGTGGACTCCAAGGAGATCGCGTTCATCACGGCGGGCAAGAAGGCGTTTATCGACGCGGTCAACAAGGCCCGCCCGGTGCTGCTTGAGCCCTTTGTGCACCTTGAGGTGACCGTTCCGTCTGAGAAGATGGGCGACATCGCGGGCGATCTGTCGACCAAGCGTGGGCGTGTGCAGGACACGCAGATGCTGCCGGGGGATATGTGCACCGTGGTTGCGGAAGCGCCGGTGAGTGAGCTGCAGACCTTCTCGACGGAGCTCAAGTCCATCACGGGCGGCGCGGGGAGTTACACGATGGAGTACTCGCACGACGAGAACACGCCGCCGCATATCCAGCAGGAGGTCATTGCGGCCTTCGCGGGGCATGGGGACGACGATTGAGTTTCGAGTAGTGTTCACTCATGAACCAAAGCCCGCTGATTCAGCGGGTTTTTTTCTGCCCGTGCACTGCCCTTATTCCTCGGGTATCGTGTCTGTATGCAACGCGATGGGGTCATCGAGATCATCTGCAAGCTCAGGGGCAATATGCCTATGGGGCTGTACCGGTACAAGCTCATCGAAGAACTCAAGCTTGTGTGCTTCTCAACCCGCGCCCGCAAGCGATCTCGCATGCGGAACCTGATCTCAGTGATCAAGGGGGCCCCGCCGAAGGGCCCGCAGCGCGCGAGCAACATTAAACTCGAGTGTGTGAAGTGCGGGTACGACCTGTCCGGGCTCGACTCGGTGCTCGGGCCTCAGCTCCCGGTCGGGCCGAGCACCTGCCCGGAATGCGGCAAGGATTATCCAGCGGTGTGGTAATCAGACATTCCGACTGAACACATGTGCGTATTATCTCCCCCATAGGAGATATCGCCATGACCGAAGCCGTCGAGACCCGCCATTTCATTCAGCAGATGATCGATGCCGACATCGAGCGCGGGCAGTGGGGGCAGCCGGGCGATCGGTCTGTCGTTACGACCCGGTTTCCGCCCGAGCCCAACGGGTGGCTGCATATCGGGCACGCCAAATCGATCCTCCTGAACTACGGGATTGCTCAGGAATATGGCGGAAGGTTCATCCTGCGTTTCGACGACACCAACCCCGCGAAGGAAGAGCAGGCGTTTGTCGATTCCATCAAGCACGATGTCGAATGGCTCGGCGCCAGGTGGGACGGTGAGGTTCGGTTCGCGTCGGATTACTTCGAGCGGATGTACGGCTGGGCGGTTGAGCTGATTCGGAAGGGCTTGGCGTATGTCGACGAGCAGCCGGTGGATGACATCCGCGCGCAGCGCGGGAATCTGAAGGAGCCCGGGAAGCACTCGCCGCATCGCGATCGACCGGTGGAGGAGAACCTTGATCTGTTCGAGCGGATGAAGAATGGTGAGTTTGAGAACGGCGCCATGGTCCTGCGTGCCAAGATCGACATGTCGAGCTCGAACATGAACCTGCGTGATCCGCTGATGTATCGCATCGTGAACACCCCGCACCACCGCACGGGTGATGCTTGGCACATTTATCCGATGTACGACTGGGCGCACGGTCTGGAGGATTCGATCGAGGGGATCACGAACTCGCTGTGCACGCTTGAGTTCGAGGACCACCGCCCGCTGTACGACTGGTTCATCGACGCGATCAACAAGGATCGCGATGAGCCGATCCATCATCCGCGCCAGACCGAGTTTTCGCGCCTTGCGATCTCGTATACGAACATGTCCAAGCGGTACATGAAGCAGCTCGTGGACGATGGGCATGTCGCGGGGTGGGACGATCCGCGGATGATCACGATCGCGGGGTTCCGCCGGCGCGGGTACACGGCGCGTTCGCTGCAGATGCTCGCCGCGGATGTCGGGGTGACCAAGTTCAATGCGCTTGTCGATATGGGACGCGTTGAGAACATGATCCGTGAGGATCTGAACGAGCGTGCGCCTCGGCGCATGGTGGTGCTCGATCCGGTGAAGCTCACCATTACCAACTGGGGTGAAACAGCTGATGGTGGGGGTGATGAGGATCGCGTCGAGATGATGTCTGTCGCGAACCACCCCAAGGACGAGTCGTTCGGCACCCGCGAGATCCCGTTTGGTAAGGACCTGTACATCGAGCGTGAGGACTTTATGGAGGACCCGCCGAAGAAGTTCTTCCGCCTCGGGCCTGGGCGCGAGGTGCGCCTGCGTGCGGGGTACTGGGTGACCTGCACCGATTACACGAAGGACGCGGACGGCAACATCACGGAGATCTTCTGCACCTACGACCCGCAGACCAAGGGGGGCAATAACCCGCCGGCGGATGCGGAGGGCAAGGTTCGCAAGGTGAAGGGCACACTGCACTGGGTCCACGCGCCCAGCGCCGTCGACGCCGAGGTGCGTCTTTTTGATCGTCTCTACATGGCGGAGCGTCCGGGCAAGAAGAGTGGCGACCACCTTGACGACCTGAATCCTGACTCCCTGCAGATCATCAGCGGGGCCAAGTGCGAGCCCACGATTATGGAGAAGAGTGGCGACGAGCCGGATTGGGAGGACGGGATCCGTCGCTTCCAGTTTGAGCGGCAGGGGTACTTCTGCGTCGATCAGGACTCAACACCTGAGAATCTGATCTTCAATCGCACCGCTTCATTGCGTGATTCGTGGGCAAAGAAGCAGTAGCGGAACCACCGGGCACCGCCCTGCGAACCGGATCGCATGATCCTCACCCCCATGCAGCACGATCACTCGGGCGATGCCGAGCTGCTGGGAGATCTGCGCGCCGGCCCGTTCCGGATCACGCATAAGCGGTACACCCACGACTTTGCCCAGGGCTATCACGAGCACGAGCAGGGGAGCATCGACTTTGTGCTCGAGGGCGGCGGTCGGGGTGTGTACGCTGGGCGTGAGGTCGAGTCACGGGCGGGGATGGTCGAGTTCTTCCGCGAGGAGATCCGCCACAAGTTCGTGGGCGGGGGCGGCGGGATCCGCACGATGCATGTGCTGCTGCCGGGCGATGTGCTCCGGGGTTCCGCGGGTCTGCGGGACATCGCGCTTGAGACTCTCGTTCACACCAGGGCGCAGGCGATCGCGCTGGCGCTCCTGGGGGAGCTCCACGATACTGATGAATCTTCGATGCTGCAGGCGGAGTCGCTGATCCATGAGCTGATTGACGAGGTGACGCGGGCGGCGGCTCGCCCGCGTGCCCGTGCCGGTTGGATCGGCACGGTTCGGGATTATCTTCATGAAGTGCATGGCCGTCCGGTCACACTCGCCGAGCTTGCGGATCACGCGGGGGTGCATCGTGCGCACCTGGCGCGGGAGTTCAAGTCCAAGTTGGGCGTCAGCGTCGGGGCCTATCACCGTGCGGTGCGGGTCCAGCTGGCCGCCCAACGCCTCGCTTGCGGCGGCGTGTCGATCGCGCGTGTGGCCCACGAGACGGGCTTCGCCGATCAGGCGCACCTGACGCGCGTTTTCCGTGATCATTTCAAGGTCACGCCCAGCGTCTACCGCAGGCGTCTGCGACGGCGCTGAGCCAGCATGCCGCTTATTGCCAGCATCACCCCGGTTCCCGGCGACGGGACCGCGATGAGCTCGAACGCGCTGTCCGTGTCTTCGAGCACAAGCCAGCGGTTCTGCCCGTAGTCGAAGCTGCTGGAGCGCGTGTCGTAGTCGTCGCTGTCCTGCCACTGCCAGACATCCGCGGCGGGGTCGATCGAGCGGGCGCTGATCGAGATCCAGTATGTCTCGCCCGCGAGCAACGGTACGCCATCGCTGAGCGTTGCCTCGTGCATGTATTCGAGCGCGCCGGTTGCTGCGCTCCGCCCTGTGGCGGTCGCGTCGGTATCATCGGCTCCGATCGTCGTCGCGGCGATCAGGTCCAGCGGGCGGATGTTGCCGTTTGGCAGCGTGCGGCCCGTCCAGAACTCGATGGTGAACAGGTCGAAGTTGCTCAGGTCGGTGTGGGATGCGCCCTCGCTGAGTCCCCACCAGCGCACGGTGTCGATCATCGAATCCGAGGCGAGTACGAAGTTGTCGGCGTGCTTGAAGTTTCGTGTCGGGCGTGGCTCGCTGCTGCTGTACCACCCCATGCCGACATTCGCGGGGACGGAGGTTGTGGCCTGTGAGTACACTACACCGGCGTGCAGGGGGGCGGTGAGGAGTGCGAGCGGTGAGAAATAGGCGATGGGGCGTGGTTTGAGCTTGTGCATGCCCGAGTATGCCAGGGAACCAAGTATGCATCTTGTATAGGAGTTGCGCGGATCTCTTTCCCAGTTTTATCCGTAGAGAGGATGTAAGAGGGGATTGATTTCGCTCGTTTGATTGATGCAGGGGGTTGTGATGTCATATTCAGGTGTTGGTCGTTCGGTGATGGCTGCCGCGATCGTTTCCGCCGCCGGTTCGGCTTTGGGTGCGGATGTTCAGTGGGCGCAGGCGATGAATGGACTCTGGAGCGATCCGCTCAGCTGGGTTCAGGCGCGTGTGCCGACGCCGTCGGACGCCGTCCGCATCGATCTGGCGGGCAGCTATGCGGTGCAGATGGATGAGGAGGCGCTGATCCAGAGTCTCACCATCGCCAATGGCCCGACGCTGGAACTCCTCGCGGGGCGGTCGCTTCTGCTCTTGGGGGATCTGCACAACGATGGCATGATGCACATCAACCCGGATGGGCTTAATACGGATACCACCCTGTCTTTCTTTTATAACAACGCCAGCATCACCGGAACAGGAACTCTGCGGTTGGGCGGGTTCGGGAATGAGGCGCGTTTGCAGTTGCCCGACGGCTTCATATTCACGAACGGCCCGGAGCACACGATCGCGGGGGGCGGGCGCATCGATGCCAGCATCAACAATCTGGGTCGGGTCGTCGCGGATTCCGGGACACTCAGCCTCAATGGTATCGATCTGGTTGTGAACTCCGGGACACTTGAAGCTCGTGACGATTCGCTGCTCTCGTGCACCATCCAGGAGATCGATCAGACCGGGGGCGGATCGATCGTGGCTAACGGTCAGGGATCACGCGTTGCGATCGGTCACACGGCGGATATCACGGGGGGGACCATTCGTGCTGAGGAAGGAGGGTCTGTGAGCAAGAGCCGTGGATCGCTGATCGGAGTCGATATCGATGCGGCGGATGAGGGGAGCAGCATCCTTATCTCCGATGGGGTGATCTCGGGTGGCGTGATTCGCGCTCACCCGGACGCATCGGTGCGTATCGATGATTGTTTCCTTCAAAGTGTGGATATTCAGGCACCGATCGAGGTGGACAACACCGTGACACTCTCGGGTGAGATCAGTCGCGATCTGGTGTTTCTCGGGTGGGTTTTTGATGAAGTCCTGCTCCGGCATGATGTGGTCATTGATCATCCTGTGACGATCTCAATGCCTGAGGGCGGTACGCTCCGAGTTGCGGAGAACGGCAACCCGACCGTGATATCTCCGAACCTCACGCTCAGATCGAGTGTTGATTTTTACTTTGGGGGCGTGAACTACGCGACGGTGATACTGGAGCAGGGACAGGGTGCGGGGTTGAGCTATGGCGAGCTCTTCAACCAAGGCGATATCTCCGCGAATCAGGCCGCCAGCGTGAACTTCGATAGTTGCCTGGTGGCCAACGGCGGCAAAGTCCTGATCGACAATGGCAGCACACTCAGGATCACTGATGCGACCTTTATCCGTCAGCCCGGGGGCAATATCCTCGCGGAGCGGAACTCGATCGTGGAGGTTGAGGACTCGTTGCTCCTGAGCGGATTCCACCTCAACCTGGGCACCGACGCCACGGTCAAGCGGACGAGCATCCAGCTGGAGCCGGGCGATGAGCTTCTCGCAGAACGCTACGGCACGACGCTGATTCTCGAAGACTCCGAAGTCACTGGTGGGCTGGTCCGCATGTACGCGGGGGCGTTGCTCGAGCCTGCACGCACGGGCATCGAGCACCTCGTGCTCGACAACGGTCAGCTCGAAGCGGGCCCGGCGTTCGAGATCACCGGATCGCTCACAAATAATGGGGAGATCCGCCTCGCGCATCGTGACTTGGGTGCGATGGTGGTGCCGGATGGGATGTCGATCCTCGGCGAGGGTGAGATCCTGTTCGAGGACGCCGGGCAGCTGATTTCGCGCACGGGCGGGCCGATCACGCTCGGCGTCGGTCAGTCGATTTCCGGCGTCGGGGAGATCCCCGTGCCCTTGGTGAATCACGGCATGATTGGATCGGGCATTATCATTTCCGGCAGTTCGTTTACCAACTCCGGACTCGTCAATGTGGCTGGGCCGCAGACGGTTGTTATCCGCTCCCCGGTGACAACGCAGTCGAACGATGCGCGTATCGAGGCGAGCGTCCCTGGGGCGCTCGCTCGGCTCGCTGGCACATCCGTCACAGGGGGCACGATCGCGTCGAGCAACGAGGGGACGGTCCGGGTCGAGGATGCCACGCGGCTGGATGATGTGCTTGTGAGTGGGTGGATCGATGTCTTCCGCGACGCACAGCTCACGCTGGGCCCTGGCGTGAAGGTTGAGGGAACGATGCGCGTTTACCCGAGCAACGGATCGGACGCGACATCGATTGTCTGGGATCCTGATCATCCGCCCACGATCTCCGGTGTGATCGCCCTTGAGGGCACTCCCGGGCGTGCATCGATCTCAGGCTCGGGCACCACGCAGACGCCTATCACGATCCCGGCCGATCTTCGTGTCGAGGGGATCGGTCTGATCGACGCGCCCAGCCTGATTGAGGGTGAGATCGCGCCGGGGCTTGCATCGGGGCTCGGGTCGCTCAGCGCCAACGGGGTGATGCAGTTCGCTCCAGATTCATCGCTGCGGATCAGCGTGGATGCAGCGGGCGCCGATGCGCTCGTTTGCAACACCCAACTTGGGCTCGGGGGCACGCTCGTGGTCGAGCATTTGGATTCGGACCAGCTGCCCGACGGGTACTGGACGCATCAGATTGCGTTCGCGCCGAGCATCACCGGCGGGTTCGACGCGATCGAGGCGGTCGGGATCGCGGCGGGGCGGGCGATCCGCGTGGAGCAGGCGGGCCCGGTTCTGTGGATCGTCCACACATGCCTGACCGACTTCGACCTTGACGGCGATCAGGACTACTTCGATGTCAGCGCATTCATTGATGCGTACAACGGGGGTGATCCAGCCGCGGATGTATCGGGAGACGGGCTGTTGAACTTCTTCGACATCAGCGCGTACCTCACTGCCTATCTGGGCGGTTGCGTGCTCTGAGCGTGTTTTCACGCGCGGTTTGCCCTTGCCCAGATTCACATGTTCTTTCGATCTGCGTTGCAGGCCTGATATTTCATGAGGAAATTGGACCGTTCTCCGCTACGCTAGATAGAGATACTTCCCCCTCACATGAGGGTGTGCGGGGGAGCCGATCATGAGAGAAGGGACAGAAAGATGACGAACTCACGCACACACGCGGCCGGCGCGATCGCTGCCGTTTCGATCGCATCGCTCATCGCGAGCGCGGGCGCTCCGACACACAACTGGCTTTCGCCGGTGGACGGTGACTGGAACGATGGAGCCGCATGGGACATCGGGACGGTACCCGATATGCTCGATCATGCCCAGCTCGGGCTCTCCGGTGCGTACACCGTGTCGCTGCCGACCACCGGTAATGTGATGGAGCTGAGCATCACCAATCCTGACGCCGTGTTCCAAGTGAACAACGCGCGGACGATGAACCTCTTCGGGGACATCTCGAATGAGGGGCTGATTATCATCAATCCCACCGGATCATCCAGCGCGACGCGACTCGATTTCGAGGCCGACGCCATGCTCACCGGCACGGGCACGATCCTGCTCAACTCGATCGGCTCACGATCCACGATCGCGACCGGGGACGGCGTGACATTCACCCAGGGGCTGCAGCACACGATCGAGGGGTATGGGCGGATCTCGGGTTCGATGGTGAACAACGGCACGGTCGACGCGAATGTCGCAACACTCACGATCGAGTTGATTGGAACCAGTATGGCCAATAACTCGATCATGCGCGCGAGCAATGGCGGGCACCTGGACATCTCCGCCCTTAGCATGAATCAGGGTACGAACGGCACGATCGCCGCTGACGGGATCGACTCGATCGTTGAGTTCAGCAACGCGACCCTGATCAACGGGAATGTCCAGACAACGAATGGCGGGCTGATCGAGGTGATTAACTCGACATTCGATGGCGTTGATTTTCTTCAAGGACAGATGCATGTGCCCAATGCGAGAACGCTCGATGTGTTCAACTCCATTACTAACGACGGTGTGATCACGATCAATCCGACGAGCAGCAGCAGCGGTACCCAGCTCGACTTCGAGAGTTCCGGCTCGTTCCTGGGTTCTGGCGAGGTTGTGCTCAACAGCATCAGCTCACGCGCACGCCTCCGCACAGGGGCCGGCGTGACGATGACCAACAGCGCCACGCACACCATCCGCGGGTACGGGCAGATCGAAGCAGACTTCATCAACGACGGCGTCGTGAACGCGGATGTCGCGTCGCTCGATCTCACGATGACCATCAACCCGAAGATGAATAACGCGATGATGATGGCGACCGGCGGGGGAATCCTCGATTTCGCAGCCGTCCCTGTGACGCAATCCGCCTCCGGAGAGATCCTCGCGGACGGCGTTGGTTCACGCGTTGATTTCAGCGGTACATCGATCACCGGTGGGCAGATCAACGCCACCGGCGGATCGAGCGTTGAGATCTCCAACGCGACCTACGACGGGGTGACGGTATCAGGGCCGCACAACATCGCAAACGCAACCACGCTTGATGTGTTCAACTCCATCGTCAATAACGGCGTCATCACCGTGAATCCCAACGGGTTCAGCAGCGCCACCCAGCTCGATTTCGAGAACTCGGGTTCCTTCCTCGGCAGCGGCGAGGTTGTGCTCAACAGCTTTGACTCGCGAGCCCGCCTCCGTACGGGATTGGGCGCGATGATGACAAACTCCGCGAGTCACACCATCCGCGGTTTCGGTCGGATCGAGTCAGCACTCATCAACGACGGGCTCGTCCGTGCGGACAATCCCGGGAATGAGATCTTCCTCAACATCGAGAGCAAGGTGAACAACGCCACCATGGAAGCCGTCAACGGCGGCGGGCTCGATTTTAACTCCATCACGATCGATCAGACCGGTGGTGGGGAGATCATCGCCGACGGCCCGGGCACGGGTATCGATCTCAACACAGCCGTCATCCTCGGCGGCGATCTCATGACCATGAACGGCGGGCTCATTGAGGCGGTCAATACCACCCTCGACACCGTCAACTTCGATGGCGATATGCATGTCCTCAACGCCGTTACGCTTTCAATCTCCAACTCGATCACGAACAACGGCACCATCACAATCAACCCGGACAGCTTCGGGAGCGCGACGCAGCTCGACTTTGTGAACGATGGCGCGTTGATCGGGAACGGACAGATTGTGCTCAACAGCTTCGACTCTCGCGCACGCATCCGCACGCTCAACGACTCGACGGCGACCAACACCGCGAACCATACGATCCGCGGGTTCGGACGCATCGAAGCCAATATGGTCAACAACGGGACCATCCGCTCAGATGTCTCCGGGGGTACGATCTTCCTCAACATCCAAAGCAAGACAAATAACGCCACGATGACCGCGGTCAATGAGGCGGAGCTCGACATCAACTCGATCACTGTGACACAGGGTCCGTCCGGTCAGATCAGCGCCAACGGGCCTGACACGCTCGTTGATCTCGAAACGGCGACCATCGTCAACGGTCAGCTCGGCGCGATCAACGGCGGTATGGTTCAGGCGACCAACTCGACGCTCGACGGTGTCGAGTGCAACGCTACGATCGGTGTTGTGAACGCGACAGCGCTCAACATCCGCAACGGCGTGACCAATGAGCAGGCGATCATCGTCAACGAGACAGGTGGCGGTACTGCGACCCAGCTCGTCTGGCTCGATGACTCCGAGCTCGGCGGGAACGGCTCGGTGCTGCTCAACTCGTTCTCATCGCGCGCACGCATCTTCATCTCTGGCGATGCCACTATGGCGACCCTCGGTGCGAATCAGCGTCTCGAAGGCATCGGCCAGATCGCGGCACCGTTCACCAATCATGGGACGACCGCCCCGGGCATGAGCATCGGGACGATGTACGCGACGCAGCCGATCACCTGCTCCGATTCATCTGTCTTCGAAGCAGAAGTCGATGGCACAACTGCGGATCTGCTCGACAGCACCAGCTCCATCGCCATCGACGGCACGCTGGAGGTCCAGTTCATCGATGGCTTTGCGCCAAGCGGCTATTGGGCACGCAAGATCATGGAGGGCAGCGAGATCACCGGCAAGTTTGATGCGGTCAATATCGCGGCCCCGCCCGCTGGGTTCGTGACCCGCGTTTACAACGACGGAACCAACCTCTATGTCGGTCAGACCTGCCCCAGCGACACCAACCTCGACGGAGCGTTGAACTTCTTCGATGTGTCCGTTTTCCTCAGCAACTACAACGCGGGTTCGCTCGCGGCGGACCTCAACGGGGACGGCATCCTGAACTTCTTCGATGTGTCCGTCTTCCTGAGCAGCTACAACATGGGTTGCTGAGTATCTCAGCTTTCAATTTGAAAAGGGACGGGCAAGTGCCCGTCCCTTTTTCATCGTGAATCAATCTTGAATCAGTGATCTACCCGCGACCCGAGCAACGGCGACACTTCCGCGTACACCTCGTCGAGTTTCTCCTGGGTCTTCGCTTCGATGTTCAGACGCAGCAGTGGCTCGGTGTTGGACTTGCGGATGTTCATCCACCAACCTTCGGATTCGAAGCAATCGACGGTGACGCCGTCGAGCTCGTCGATGTCGCCTCGGTCGCCGAAGGTCTCCATGACGGTTTCGAGCGCCTCGTCCTGCTCTTCGTTCTCGAAGTTGATCTCGCCCGACTGCACATATCGCATCAAGGGGGCGACCATGTCGCTCATGGGCTTGTCCGAGTGCGCGAGCACGGAGAGGAATGTGGCCATCGCGATTGCGCCCGAGTCCGCGTTGAAGTTTTTGCGGAAGTAGAAGTGCCCCGAGAGCTCGCCGCCGAAGATCGCGCTGTTTTCTGCGAGGAGCTGCTTCATGAACACATGCCCGACGCGCCCGCGCAGGGGCTTGCCGCCGTGCTTCTCGATTTCTTCCTTCACCGCCTTGGTCGAGCGGAGATCGTACACGATCCCGCTGCCGGGTTGCTGCTCAAGGAAGTAGGGGACCAAGAGCGCAGTCATGATGTCGCAGGGGACGATCTGCCCCTTCTCGTCGACCGCGACACACCGATCCGCATCGCCGTCGAAGCACAGGCCCAGATTCGCGCCCTGCTTGACGACCTCTTCGCAGAGCATCTCGAGGTTCGACGCGACGAGCGGGTTGGGCTCGTGCACGAACTCACCTTTCGAGTTGTCGAAGTGCATCTCGACGATCTCGAGCCCTTCGATCGCGTCGCCGTTCTTTCCGAAGATCTTGGGGCACATTGTGCCTGCCATGCCGTTGCTCGCATCGACGACGATCTTGAGCGGTTTGCTCGCGTCGTGTTCGCCGAGGTCGAGGAACTTGCGGACATGCTTCGCGTACGCGTCCCAGAGATCGCGCTCTTCAACGCTTGTGCCTTCCTGGGGCGTCAGGTTCTTGTCCACCATCGCCGCGTACTTGCGGACCTCGCTGAGCCCGGTCTGCTCGCCGACGGGTTTCGCTTTGCGCTTGGAGATCTTGAACCCGTTGTATTGGGGCGGGTTGTGGGATGCTGTCACGACGACCCCGCCCGAACAATCGAGGTAGTTGATCGCGAAGTACATCATCGGGGTGTCGACCATGCCCAGATCGATGACCGACGCGTGATTGCAGGTGAGCCCGCGAACGAGCTCATCGCGGAGCTTGGGAGAGGACTGACGCATGTCGCGTCCAACGATGACGGATTTCATCATCGGTGTGGTCTCGCCGTCGCGTTCGGCTTCCTCGAGGAGAAACTTTGCGGTCCCGCACCCGATCTGCCATGCCATGTAGTCGGTCAGCAGGTCCGGATAGGTGCCTCGAATGTCGTATGCCTTGAAGACGCGTCCGAGCATATGAATGTCTCTCCCTGAGGGGTGTGTGCGTGTGAGGGCGGAAAAACGCGAAACTCCGCCGGGCAAAGAGGATAGCGCACCCGATATCGGAGTTCCTCTTTTGAGCCAGTTCCCCGCAACGCGACCCCCCAGGATCGGTAAAACTCGCATGAATCCAGGAACTTCCACGAATCTCGGGATGATGGCCGCTGTGGCGCTCGCTGGAATGGGGACACCCGCGAGTGCCACCGGCCCATCCCCTGATCACCCGCCCGAGACCCGGTCCTACATCTTCTCATATCTCGTGCTGGACGAACCAGAGAAGCTCTCGCAGGAGGAGATGGGGGAAGCCATGCAGGGGCACTTTGCCAACATGGGCGATATGGCCGACGCTGGCGATCTACTTATTGCAGGACCGCTCGCCGACCCTCGGATCGATGAGACCTACCGGGGCATCTTTGTGTTCTCGACAGATGACATCGGAGAGGGCAGGGCGCTCGTCGCGACGGACCCGGGCGTGAAGGCAGGCGTCTTCAAGCCAGAGTTGTATGTGATCTCTTGCGATGAGCCGCTCGGCGAGCTCACGCGTCTTGAGCGGGAGTATGAGCAGCGCCGTCTGGACGATCCAGATATCCCCGATGAGTGGGTGGGACGCATGTTCGTGCTCGCCATCGGCCCCGGAGATGAAGAGTTCGAGCATACCGAAGCCGTGCTCATCGACGCCACGATGGACCGCGTCGACGACAACAAGGATGAGGTCCGCCAGCTCCTCTGGCTCGACGCATCGGATGTTGAAGAAGCCAGATCGAAGCTGAAAGCCGAACATCTCGACGCGTGGTCGTTCTACGGCTGGTACGGCTCGCCCTGCGTGGCCGAACTCAAAGACATCAACTGAGCCCGATGATCGATCGGATCGCATCTGCGCAATAACGGTACTGCTCGATGCTGTTGTACACCTGCGGGCTCACCCGGATCATCGGCGTGTCGCCGCCCGGGTTGGGCACGATCATCGCTTCGATTCGGAACTCCTCCATCAGTCGCTCACGCAGTGTCCGCGGGTCCATCCCCGGCGCGGGGACCTCGATTGTCGCGAGCGGCCCGAGCATGGAATCGGGCACCATCGGTGCGGTCCCCATCGCATCGCACAGCAGATCCCTTGCTTCAAGGCACATCGCGAGGTTCCGGCGCATGAGTTCAGCAATCCCGCCCTCGGAGAACGATCCGAGCGTCTCGACCGCGTCCGCGACGACCAGCATCGGCGTGCGATCGTCCGTGCCCATGTAATCGAACTCATGATTAAACGCGGACCGATCCGATCGCGCGATCGCCGGTTCCATGTCGTACGCGTCGTTCGAGAGGATCACCGGGCGGAAGCCATCCTGCTTGTCCTTGTGCACATAGAGGAACGCGCACCCCTTCGCGCTGCACAGCCACTTGTGCGCGTTGCCCGTGCAGTAGGTCGGGTTCCATGCCTTGATGTCCATCGGCACACACCCGGGCCCGTGGGCTGCGTCGAGCAGGGTTTCCACACCCCGTTCGTGGAGTTCGTTGATCAACCGCTCAGCGGGCATGCGGATCGCCGTGGCGCTGGTGATCAGACTGAACATGACCAATCGCGTCCGATCCGTCACCCGATCCATGATCGCGCTGAGCACCGACTCCTCATCGATCGGGTTCCAGGGCAGATCCACAACCACCAGCTCCGCGCCGGCTTGCTCGCACGAACGGCGGAGGTTGTTGTTGCACGCGGGGTACTCGAACCGGGTGGTGATCACCTGATCGCCGGGTCGCAGGTCGATGTTCGCGATGACATTCGCCACGCCGCTTGTCGCGTTGGACACGAACACCAGATCCTCCGCGTCCGCGTTGATGAGCCCGCCCAGCGCTGATCGCGATCGATCGATGTCCCCCCACAGGTCATAGATGTAGAACCGCATCGCATCCCGCTCGATCCGCTCGCGATGGGCCGACTGCGCGTCGAGCACCGCGCGGGGGCACGCACCGAAGGAGCCATGGTTGAGGTACACGATTTCCGGGTCGAGCATGAATGCGGACGCGAGCGTAGACGGCGAGGGAAGGGTGTGGGTCATGCCGGGATTCTAAGCCCGCCGTGGGCGAAATCGGCTACACTCATCCCATGAGCCAGCCCTACCGCGTGCGACTCGAGGCCTTTGAAGGCCCGATGGATCTCCTCCTTTACCTCATCCGTTCGCATGAGGTCGATATCCATGATATTCCTATCTCCACCATTACGGACCAGTACATCGGGTTCCTGGACGATGTGGACCGGATCGATATCGATGTTGCGGGCGAGTTTCTTGTGATGGCTTCCACGCTCATGGAGGTCAAATCCCGCATCCTCGCCGCCGAGGCTGAACGCAAGGATCGCGAACAGGGTGACGACGAGGGCGATCACCCTGACGAGCCCGCGATCGATCCCCGCGCTGAGCTCGTTCAACAACTCCTCGAGTACAAGAAATATCGCGACGCCGCCGATGCGCTTCAGCAGCGACAGGAGACCTGGGAGAAGCGATTCCCGGTCAAGGCCGCGGGTCTCGATGACGACGCGGTCCAAGCCGCTGCCGATGATCTTGGCGAGCTTGAGATGGAAGATCTGGACCTGTCCGACCTCGTCGAGGCGTTCCGCCAGATTCTCTCCAGCGTCAACTTCGATCGATTGGGCGAGCACGAAGTGCTCTCCGATGACACCCCTCTTGAGGTTCACGCCAACAACATTCTTGAGAAACTCCAGCAACGAACCGGCTCCGGTTCGAATGGGGCGCTTGGGCTCCGTTCCATGATCGTCGGCAAGACCCGCGCCGAGTGCGTCGGGATGTTCCTCGCGATCCTTGTGCTCGTCCGCGACCAGCGCGTGAGCGTTTCGATGAACGAGGGCGAAGTCGAGATGGAGCTCAAGGACGCCGACGATCAGAACCTTGAGATTGCGTCGGTGGTGGATGAGTTTGATTGATGTCTCCCTGCTCGATCCAACTCCGTGAAGTCACTCACGACGACACATCAGTCTTCTTCGATCATCTCCAGCACGCACCCGCCCAGCAGATGGCGGCCTTTATCCATGAGCACCCCGAGGACCGCGCTGCCCACGATGCGCACTGGAACAAGCTCCTTGCGAATGACTCGATCACCAAGCGTTCGATCGAGTTGATCCACCCTGGCGCCGAGCCCGAGCTCGTGGGGCACATCATCAGTTTCATGATGGAAGGCGACCGCGAGATCACCTACTGGATCGATCACAAGCACTGGGGCGAGGGCATCGCGACCGAGGCCCTGCGCGAGTTCCTCTCGATCGAGAAGGCCCGACCGCTTTATGGACGGGCGGCCCAGGACAATGAGTCCTCGATCCGGGTGATGGTCAAGAACGGGTTCCAGCTCCTCCGGCAAGAACGCGGATTTGCCTCCGCCCGGGGCGAAGAAATTGACGAAGTTGTCATGGTTCTCCGGGTTTAAGATATGAAGAGTGGGGGGTTCGGGCTTGTTTTCCCCCCAATTCTCGTCGCTGCGAGCGAGAATCCGGGTAGAGAGGCTAAGGTATGGTCAAGCCAGGTAGCGAGACAGGCCGATCTTTGTGGGTAGGAACAAAGCACAGGGCAACACACAGGGTCCACAGATATGAGTACTGACAATAGCAATAACAACAGCAGCTTCTCCCACGCCTTTCTCCCGGGATTAATCCTTGGGATCATCGTGGGCGCTGTGGCCGCGACCTTCCTTCCCGTGCTGACGGGTCCCAAGATCCCCGCCTCAAACCCATCAGAAGCGACTGTCAGCGACTCCACCCCGCATGATCGTGTAGATGATTCAATGAGTGACGAGGAGCTTCAGAAGCTCATCGATGAAGCGGAAGAGCAGCTCGATGACGCAGCGGAGGCAGGCGAGGACGCGATCAATGACGCCGCCGAGGATCTTGAGGGAAACATCCCGGGTACCCCGCCCAGCGACGGCTGATTCCTTACGATCACAACCGAACAACACGCACAACCCCGCCTGTATGGCGGGGTTGTTTGCTACCATGAACCCATGAGCCCCGACGCGCGACAACTCATTGCTCAGCATGCCAGAACCACCGAACTGCTCGGCGTCGATTTTCTGCCACTGGGGACGCCGCCGGCGGCTTTGATCGACAATGAGCCTGCCGCTGGGATTGAAACCAAGCCAGCTCACGAGCCCCCGCGATCATCGCACACGGCCGCAGAAGAGCCCCGCTCGGATCAAGGATCCCGTGTTGACCCCATCGCGTTTGGAACACTCCGAACACAGAGCGATGCGCTCCCCGATGCCCGATCGAGACTGGCGGCGCTCAAAGAGCGATACGAATCCGACGCGCCGCATCAGCATTTCAATACCAGCTTTACGAACATTGTGTTTGGTGAGGGTGCGGCCGACGCGGACCTGATGTTCGTTGGCGAAGCGCCGGGGGAACAGGAAGACCAGACCGGGCGCCCATTCGTTGGTAGAGCAGGTCAGCTTCTTGAGAAGATGATCGTCGCGATGGGCTATTCGCGAGAAACGGTCTACATCTGTAATGTGCTCAAGACCCGCCCACCGAATAACGCGACACCCACGAATGAGGAAGCGCGATTGTGTGCTCCATATCTCCTTGAGCAGATCAGGATTATCGCCCCCAAGGTGATCGTGACTCTTGGGCTTCCCGCGTCGCATCTCCTGTTGGGATCAACGAGCCCGATGCGATCTCTCAGGGGAACCTTCCATGAGTTCCCCCCCAACGCGAGCACCGGTGGACTCATTCAGGAAGAAGATCGTGAGCACTTCCCCCTGATCGAAGTGATGCCAACATATCACCCGGCGTATCTGTTGCGTTCATATACCGAAGAGAATCGGCGCAAGGTTTGGTCCGATCTTCAGCAGGTGATGAACAGACTCAAACCCGAATAACTTCATCTGGCGGGGATCACGCGGGTTTTTTGCATAATGTCGCATCTTCACACAACCAAACGCATCCAAACCCGAAATCACGCGTATATTTTGTCGAAGAAACTGTCATCAGATGGAACCATGTGTTTCTCTGTGTCGAACAGTGATTCGTCTTTTCCCCCGCTCATGCAGGTCTCGCATGAGTGATGAACAAATGAAACGCACGGCGAGTTATCGGCACTTTGTGCTCAGGGTGTAGTCCCTTCGCAGCATGTGATGCTGCCCAACTAAGACCCCCACGAGACTCGGCGCTCGGCCTTCGGGCTGAGTGCCGGGTTTTTTTCTATCCCGAGCCAAAGCCGGTCCCATTAAAAAAGCACACCCTTGCGGGTGTGCGGCGGTGTGTTCTCTGGAAGCGTGCTCAGGGACCGTCGTGATCGTGGCCGTCGTGATCATGATCCATCATGTCGTGAGCGGCGTCCTTGAGGTCTTCGATGTTCTCTTCGATCGCGTTTGTGAAATCGAGTTCGGTGTCCGCGGGAAGCTTCTCGATCCGGGTGATGAACCACGCGGGTGCAGATCCGCCGCCCCAGTTGACGGTGAAATCAAACTCGATCTTGTCCCCGACGCTGAGCCCGTCGAGGTTCACCCCTTCGCCTTGCGGGAAGGGCATGGTCATGGAGGGCATGCCTGCGATGCCCTTGGCATTGACATTGATGGTGCCGTCCTTGGTTTTGAAATCCCGTATCTGCTCGTGCCGGATCATCAGTTCGCTGTTGGGCACGCTGGGGTCGGGGATGGCTGAAATCTCACCCCGGATCCCGGAGTACACATCCGGCTGGCGTTCTTCGTCAGCGTGGTCATGGTCGTGACCGCTGTGATCATGGCCGTCATGGTCTTCGTGCGCATCCGATTGTGGTGCGTTTGTGCTTGGGTTGCTCTCGTCGGAGCATCCAACGAGCGCGAGCCCAGCGATCAGCGCGATCGCGGCGGAAGTCATAGTCTTGTTCATGGGTTTCCTCCTTGCGTAGCAGTACTGGCAATGTCTGCATATATCGTAGTCTGCATGAACCCTGTACGAAAAAACCCGCTCAGACTGAGCGGGTCGATCGTTCTGGTGTCTGCTTGCTCGATCAGGCCTTCTCGAGCGAGAGGTACTGCTCAACAGAAGTGAGGTCCGGTGCGATGTCGTATGTGAAACGCATCGACCAGGTGTTGCCCTGCTCGCAGATCGCGATCTGCGCGGCCTTCTCGCGCGAGTACCACATGCGTCCACCACGGATGTATGCGTGCATCCGCTGACGACGCATCCGCTGGGCGCGAGCGAGCCCGCGCTTGATGTCGGGGTCGCGACGCATCAGGCGGGTGATGGTATCAACCGAGCCCTTGTTGTTGGGGACCTTGTTGATGGTGCACTTGATCGTGTCGCCGGCGCTGAGTGTGTCGATCATGACAATGCCTCGTACTCTTCATCACGCGGACGCTCGTGTTCCCGATCAAGCATCGGTAAGCAATTGCGTCCGCAGGGGTTGCAAGTCGTTGTGTCCACGGAGCGATTGCGCTGCGCGGGACGACAAGTTTAGCTGGAAAATTCATTTAGTCCACCCTCTCCCCTACACTACTCTCCCAACGAGAGCAGATGACAGGCACAGAGGAGCGCCGATGTCCCAGACCCCACCCGAACAACCCGCCCAGCCCCAGTTTGATCCGAACGCATCTCACCAGCAGAGTCCCAAGCTCCGCAACATCCGCGGCGTCCCGGTTCCCGTCAACGGACCCGAGGGGAAAAAGGTCACGATGCTCGGTTTGGCCGACGCACAGCAGATCTCCAGCAAAATGGTGGTCACCCATCCCGCATTCCAATCCGTGCTGCCCATGATGGACGGCACCCGCAACATCGATCAGATCGTCGCCGAGGTCGGGAAAGGGCTCCAGCGTCCCATGCTGGAGCAACTTGTTGCCCAGCTCGACGATGCGGGGCTGATTATGGGACCCAACTACGAATCACTCGCACAGAAGATGCGTGATGATTTCGATGCCAACGACACCCTGCCCCCCGGATCAACCGCTCAAATGGCGGATCTGCTGGTTGCGAACGCAGTTGAGGGCGAGCCGACCGATGAGCAGAAGAAAGAGATGGGGCCCCAAAAACTTGCCGAACAAATTGACAAGTGGATCGATGATTCCCTGAAGGACACCGAAACCCCCAGTCTGGAAACACTGCCCGCGGGCATCATCGCGCCGCATCTCGATTATGTACGCGGCTGGATGAACTATGCCCATATTTATGGACGCATGCGGGTCGTAGATCGCCCTGACCGCGTGATCGTTCTCGGCACCAACCACTTCGGTATGTCAACCGGTATCTGCGGTTGTGACAAGGGTTTCGAGACACCTCTGGGTGTGTGCGAGCTTGATACCCAGTTCCTCGAAGCGATCGGGAACGCGTTGGGTCAGGAACAGACTCAGAAAATGCTCGAGAACCGGTTCGATCATGAGAATGAGCACTCGATCGAGCTTCACATCCCCTGGATTCAACATGTGTTCGGGAAGGATGAGGCCGGGAACTATCCCAAGGTCTTCGCGGCCCTGATCCATGACCCAACAGTCAATAACGGCGAGAGTTACGACGGAAACGGGCTTGGGCTCGACCCGTTCGTTGACGCCCTCAAGGCTGCAATGGGCGAAGTGGGAGGGAAGACTCTCGTTGTCAGTTCTGCAGATCTGAGCCATGTCGGGCCCGCGTTTGGGGATCAGCAGCCCCTCGCCGGTGAGGATGAGCAGGCCGTCCAGTTCCGTTCCAAGGTCGCTTCGCACGATCAGGAGATGCTCAAGCTCATCGCAGAGAAGAAGGTTGATGATCTCATTGGCAACCTGGCTTGGCAGCAGAACCCGACCCGCTGGTGCTCAATCGGCAACATCAGCGCGATGATGCGGACGATCAACCCCTCGCAGGTGGACATCCTGAACTATGCCGCGACGATGGATCCGCAGGGCACGGCCTTTGTGTCCTCCGCGAGTGTTGCCGTCTATTCTTGAGCGCCGCTGACCTTATCTATACGCGTGCGTTTGTCACGCGTATGTCACAACCGGCTTTTCGCGCGGAACACCCGCGTTCCTGTCCCGTATCGTGTGCATGTGCCGCGAAATGCGGGTACGATTCACCCCCCTCGCGTCGAGTTGTGCGCGGGCGTGGACGAACTGACGATTTCAACCCGGAGATCCCATGGCTTCTTCGAATATCTGCTGGGGCATCGAGATGGGCTACGGTGCCATCAAGGCCCTGAAGCTCGAGAACGACGGCGGCGAGTACAAGGTGCTCGACTATGCCGTCATCAATCACCCCAAGGTGCTCTCAACCCCCGAGCTCGACCAAACGGACGCGATGCGCGTTGCCTTGGGCACCCTCGTGAATCAGCACGACCTGAGTAACGCGCATGTCGCGGTATCTCTTCCTGGTCATCAGAGCTTTGCACGATTTGCCAAGCTCCCGCCTGTCGAGCCGAAGAAGGTTCCGGACATCGTCAAGTTCGAAGCGGTCCAGCAGATCCCCTTCCCCCTCGAAGAGGTGGAGTGGGACTACCAGACCTTCGTTTCTCCGGATTCGCCGGATATTGAGGTCGGGATCTTCGCGGTCACGCGTCAGCGGATCATGGATCAGTTGTCGATGCTGAATGATGTCGGGATTACCCCGGATCTGGTGACGCTCTCGCCGATCGCGGCGTACAACGCCCTCGCGGTGGATCTCGGGTTCACCAATGACACCCCCGGTACGATCATCCTCGATATCGGCACGGTCGCGACGGATCTGATCATCGCGGAAGCAGGACGCGTCTGGGTCCGCACCTTCCCGATAGGTGGGCATCAGTTCACCGAAGCACTCGTCGCTGCGTTCAAGCTCAGCTACACCAAGGCCGAGAAGCTCAAGCGCGAGGCCGAGCAGTCCAAGCACGCTCGTCATGTATTCCAGGCGATGCGCCCTGTGTTTGGCGACATCGTTCAGGAGATTCAGCGTTCCATCGGGTTCTATCAGAGTGTTCACCCCGACGCGGACCTCAAGCGTCTCGTGGGTCTCGGGTCGACCTTCCGTCTCCCGGGTCTCCGCAAGTACCTCAAGCAGCAGACCGGGATGGATGTGTACCGTCTCGAGCAGTTCAAGAAGATCGCAATGGACGGTCCGCAGGCGGGCGAGTTCCAGGCATCGAGCTTCAATCTCGCCACGGCGTACGGGTGTGTGCTCCAGAACTTCGAGCACGCGCCGATGCGGGCGAACCTGATGCCGGTTGCTGTGATCAAGAACGCGATGTGGAAACGGAAAGTTCCGTACTTCGCGACAGCCGCCGGTCTTGCCGCGGCCGCCGCGGGGGCGATGTTTATCCGTCCGCTTCTCGATTCGAGTGCTTTCGAGGGCGCGGGCAGACCACCGGTGCTCCAGCAGGTTGCTCGCGAGGCACGCGCTTTGGCGACAACCGCTGAAGAGCGGGGTGTCACGGACGGCGCGATGGCCGATCTCCGCGGGGCTCAGATTGTCGGGTTGCTCGACGAGAACGCGTACTACACGCACATTCTCGAGGACACATCACGACTGGTGGGGGCCGTGGAGGCCAATGCTCGTGCTGCCGCCCAGAACGACCAGCGTCTCGCCGATGCGATCCAAGACGCCGAGCCGTTCCGCTTGGTGGCATTGACCAATGACTACCTCACCACCACGGAAGAGGGGATTGCCTCTTCCGGTAATGTCACTCCCCGCGGGGGACGCAACCAGGGGAATCCCGCGGCTGGTGTCGACCCGGCGTTGGCGCCGATCCAGGCCCTGCGGCGGATCAAAGTCCAGGCCCAGTTCGAAGTTCCGCTTGCTGATCCGCAGGTCTTCCTGCTCGATTATGTGGAGCCCTTCCTCCGGAACCAGATGCAGCGAGACGATGCCCCTTACACGATCGTGCTCAGTCAGGCCGAGCCGTGGGAGACTGGTGCCACCGCAACCGGCACGGGTGGGCGCAGAACCACCAGCCGCCCAGTTGCGCGTCCTGTCCCGCAAGACTTCGGCAGCGGTGGTGGCCGGAACACAAATCTTGATTCGATCGCACCGATCGAGAAACCCGCGGATAGCCGCGACATCAACTCGAACGCGACTGATGCTGCGAAGAGCGTGGTCACCATCACTTGGTACGCGGTCATTGATTCCATGAATGAGTCGACCCAGAACAACGGAGACGAGCCGTGAACAAAGTGCTTGGATTCATCAAGGGCAACCTGATCATCGTGATCTCGATCGTGCTGATCCTGGCGTTGTTCCCCGTCGGGTATGTTTTCTCGAGCAAGTGGAACGCGAGCGTCTCCGAGAAGGTGAAGGGCGCGTACGACTCCGAGAAGCGCTCGCTTACATCAAGCGGCAAGGTGAACTACGCGCTCCCGGCCGTGCTCGAGGGCGAGCAGGATATCTCAGAGTCTCGCGCTCCCAACGACGCGGTCACCGCGTTCTATGAGGAAGCGAAGCAGGCACGAATCGCGCAGGTTGAAGATGTTGTCGAACGCGGCACAAGCTTTAACCAGGGCGATCATGTCGAGATAGTGCCTGGGCTGCTCCCCAAGGCACCGAACGCTCGTGAGCGTCAGCGTCTCGGGCGAACCATGAGCGAAGCCATCGCGGGAACGCCGGACACCCCTTCGATTTACCAGCGCAAGCTCAGGCGAATCAATGCCGGGGCACCGCCGTCCGTGCCAGCCCTCGCGACCATGCTCGATCAGTACAAGAACCAGCTCGAGCAGGAATACCGCAGCGCCAACGCTCAGGGGCAGGTTTCTCAGGAACAGCAGAGCGAAATCCAGGAGAAGCTCACGGCTCGCCGGCTGAACGAGTACATCTCTCGTGCAAAGTCGCTGACCTTCTACTGCTCGCCAAGAGCGTTTGTGAACGGCAGCGTGACGGGCGAGATCACGACCGTCGGCAATGATGGATTCTCCATTGTTCCCGCGACGAACTGGCCCCCGAGCCAGGTGACGGAATCCGTCGCGTTTACATGGCTCTGGGACTTCTGGGTGATCTCGGATATTCTCGACGCAGCCGCCAAAGCGAACATGAACGCGGCGTCGGGTGCGATGCCCGTCCCAGATGCTCCGGTGAAACGCGTCGAGCTGATCCGTGTCTCTGCACTGGATGTCGCGAGCGGGGCATCCGGCACCGATGACGATGTGAGCGGCAGGGGCTTTCCTCGTGGGAACTCGAGCGATGATCCGATCAGCACAACGCAGGGCAGCTTTACGGGGCGCGAAGGCGGAACGGCGAACTCGCCTTTCGATCTGCGCCAAGTTGAGGTGACCGCGGTAGTCGCTTCCAAGGACCTCCCGAAGTTTCTCGATTCGTTCAGCAAGGTCAACTTCATGACTGTCACGGATGTCGATCTTGAAGAGGTTGATGTCTGGGCCGATCTTGAGCAGGGCTTCTACTACGGGACCGACCATGTCGTGCGGGCCCGTGTCAAGGTTGAGACCGTTTGGCTCCGCTCGTGGACCACACCGATCATGCCCGACCCGGTCAAGGAAGCCCTCGGGATTCCTGTTTCGAACCCTGACGAAGGCGGCTGAGATTACTGAGCTGATTGATACGCGTACACGATTTCGATAAACGCAAAAAGCGAGCACCATATGAAACTCAAAGGCGTCAACCAATTCGAGCAGCACATCGAGAAGATCGTTCTCGGCGTGGTCTTCCTCATTCTGCTCGGCGTCATCGCGCTCCAGTTCGTGACGACCCCGAACAACATCGAGGACGGCGGACGATCGATCCCGCCCGCGCAGGTGTACACCGCGCTCGAGTCGCAGGCGAATCAGCTCCAGAGCCAGATCAGTGATCTCAGCCCATCGCTTCCGGAAGTGCAGCCAGTCGATCTCGTTCAGCGCTACGACAACGCGTTTCAGAGCGCAGGCACCGATCGTCTTGCACTTTCCAACGCGCTTGGCGAAGGGGTCGATATTGCCGCCGCAACCGGCGCCGACGCAAGCGTCGTTGGTCGCGTAAACGATGGCCCGCTGGTCGCCCTGGCGGTCCCCCAAACCTCAACCCCCGTTGCCGCATCGCAATGGGCAACCCTTGATCCATATGCCCTGCTCGAGGTGCCTGAGTACGCGGACTATGTCCCCGCTCAGCAGCCCTACGACTTTGCATCAATCACCGTCGAGGCATCGTTCAGCGGTACCGAGCTTCAGGGCGTACTCAACGGCGAAGGGGGCGGCACCCCGATTCCCAGCATCTACTGGTCCTCGACCGGTATCGCGGTGCTCGGTTTTGAGGTCGAACGCCAGCGTCTCCTCCCCGGCGGCGAGTGGGGGAACGCAGAACCCATCCAGACCCCTCCGCACACCCCGATCCCAACCAACGCAGTCAATGCCGAATCGGGGCTTCAGGAACTCGTCACGGTGGTCAGCGATGCCGCCCGAGAAGCTGGCGAAGTCCAGCGTCCCTCGTTCCCACCGACAATCGCGGGTCCTCTATGGACCCCGCCGAGCGAACGGGTCGCGATGGCAGGCTCGAGCGAAGCGGATCAGATCCGTCGGCTCCAGCGAAAGCTCGACCGGGCCCGCGAAGAACTCGAACGACTGGGGAACACCGGGCGACCGACTCGGCCGCAGGACCCCGGACGCGGCCCGGGCAAGATCGACGACACCCGCTCGCCCCGGAGCCCGAATACCAACGATCGAACACGCGAACGGATCGATCGCGTTGAAGAAGAGATCGAGGATCTTCAAGAGCAACTCAAAGAGCTGGGCGTCAACTCAGATGATGCACCCGCAACACGGGTAAGGACATCACGCGTTGACCTTCGTTCCGTTCTAGAAGAGGAATCCATCGAGCTGTGGGCGCACGACATGGGTATCGAGCCCGGCGCAACCTATCGCTATCGCACCCGTGTCGTTGTGAACAACCCGCTCTTCCGCAAGCAAGCCGATATCGACCCGGATGACCCTGACCAGCAAGCGCTCGCTCGCGATCCATTCGCGAGAGGGGATTGGTCGGATTGGTCTGAGCCAGTCGTCGCCGGCGATCGCAAGTATTTCTTCGTGACATCAGCGAACGAGGGGGCGTCGGGGACCACCGCACCGGACAAGACCACGATCGAGCTGTACCAGGTGTACTACGGGCATTATCGCAAATCGACCCTGAATGTATCGCCCGGTGATCTGCTCGCGACGGATCTCCGTGTTTCCGGTGATTTGCTTGCCTTTGACACGCAGGTGGTCACGGCCGAGCAAGCCGCAGAAGTGGTCGCAGCGCGAGACAGTGGTGAGCCCGACACGCAACTTCCAGAGGGTGTTTCTGAGCTTCCCAACCGTCTGAGCATCGAGATCGGGGCATTTGTGCTCGATATCTACCCGGGTCAGGAGCGGACCGAGGGTGGGCTTGGTCGAGAATCGACGCAGATCATCCAGGTTGTGCTCCGAGATGCGGATGGGCAAATCATTGTGCGGACCGAGCAGGGCGATGAGAGCTCTCTCGCGTACGCCCAGGCATCTGATTCAGCATCTTCTGCGAGCTCATCGCCCATCCGTGCCCCTGGTCAGGAATCTGCCATCTCGCCCGCGGCGGAGCTCTTTGAGCCTTCAGAGCCCTGATCTGCGTTGCACGAGCATCGCAGTTGTGTTTTAAGATCGACAAGACCCCGCTCAGCGGGGTTTTTTCATGGTCTGAAGAGGTGTTTGGGAGGGTTTGGGGGGAGGAGAAGTGGGGCAACTCCCGCAGTGTGCGCAAGAGGTGTGTGATCGTCGTAAAGAATTGTGAGAGAAGAGCCTGAATTGTTGATCAAGCAATTTGACGAGCGATTTGAGTGGCCTATCATCCCCCCGCCTCTCAACGGAGGCGAAACCGATCTGAACCAGCTGGCCTGGGAATGATCAGCTTCTCTGACAAGTGGATGACGACGAGCGGAACTCAGATCGCTCAACTTCAAAGGAGGTTGAGATCGAGGCTGAGTTCGGCAAATACTAACTGAGTAATCTCAAAATGCGTCGAAATGGTGCCCGTGAATCATTGCCCTTTGCCTGGTGATGTTGAGCGGGTTGGTCGTCCTAGCCGGCAGGTTAGGGAGGTCATTGGCACGCTGAGTTGATGTTCGATTTCGGTCGGCATCAGGTCGGTGTGATCAAGCCACTAAGGGCATACGGTGGATGACTTGGCGTCAAGAGGCGATGAAAGACGTTGGAACCTGCGAAAAGCTACAGGGAGCTGGTAACCGAGCTGTGATCTGTAGATGTCTGAATGGGGCAACCCACCCGCAAGGGTATCGTGCACTGAATGCATAGGTGTACGAGGCGAACCCAGGGAACTGAAACATCTAAGTACCTGGAGGAAAGGAAAGCAACATGCGACTCCGTAAGTAGCGGCGAGCGAAAGCGGATAGATGTGAACTCTGTGAACACGTTGGAATGCGTGACCAAAGACGGTGAAAGTCCGGTAGCGGAATGTAGCATCATAGCTCTAGAGTAGGCTCGGGCTCGTGGAACCCGGGTTGAATATGGGAGGTCCACCTTCCAAGGCTAAGTACTCCTTGACGACCGATAGCGAAGAAGTAAAGTGATTGAATGTTTAAAAGTACCCCTATTAGGGGGGTGAAATAGACCTGAAACCGTGTGCCTACAAGCGGTCGGAGCCCTGAGGGGTGACGGCGTGCTTTTTGCATAATGAGCCCGCGAGTTAGTCTCAGTGGCGAGCTTAAGGCCTACCGGGCCGGAGGCGGAGCGAAAGCGAGTCTGAATAGGGCGTATAGTCGCTGGGGCTAGACACGAAACCCGTGTGATCTACCCATGGTCAGGGTGAAGGTGGGGTAAAACCCGCTGGAGGCCCGAACCCGTCATCGTTGAAAAGATGTGGGATGAACTGTGGGGAGGGGTCAAAGTCCAATCAAACCGGGAGATAGCTTGTTCTCACCGAAATAACTTTAGGGTTAGCCTCAAGAAGCAACTGTTGGGGGTAGAGCTACTGGATGCGTGGTGGGCCCGTCTAGGGTACCCCATGCAACCAAACTCCGAATACCAACAGCCAAGTCTTGGGAGATAGACTGCGAGTGAAAATATCCGTAGTCAAAAGGAGAATAATCCAGATCGCCGGCTAAGGTCCCCAAATCATGCTTAGTTCTTAAGGAGGTCAGACTGCCGTGACAACCAGGATGTTGGCTTAGAAGCAGCCATCATTTAAAGAGTGCGTAATAGCTCACTGGTCGAGGAGTTTGGCGCCGATAATGATCGGGAATAAGCATGATACCGAAGCCGCGGACTTCGTAAGAAGTGGTAGGTGAGCGTTCCATTCAGCGGTGAAGGTGCTCTGAAAAGGGTGCTGGAGCGTATGGAAGTGAATATGCGGGCTTGAGTAACGATAAAAAGGGTGAGAATCCCTTTCGCCGTAAGTCTAAGGTTTCCTGGGGAAGGTAAATCCGCCCAGGGTTAGCCGGGTCCTAAGGCGAGGCCGAAAGGCGTAGTCGATGGATAGCAGGTTAATATTCCTGCGCACCTGTTGAGATCAAAGCATAGTGCGGATTTCCAAGCTCTTCTGGACTGCTAGTTGTCCAGGCCTTCGGGCCGTTGAAGGGGGAGGGAGTTCCTAGAAAAGCTATGTGGGCAATACAGGTCCCGTACTAAAACTGACACAGGTAGACGAGGCGAATAGCCTCAGGCGCTCGAGAGAATGGTCGTGAAGGAATTAGGCAAAATCACTCCGTAAGTTCGCGAGAAGGAGGCCCTTCGGGGCGCAGAGAAAAGGCCCTGGCAACTGTTTATCAAAAACACAGCACTGTGCTAACTCGCAAGAGGATGTATACAGTGTGACGCTTGCCCAATGCCCGAATGTCACGGAAGCAGGTTAGCTTCGGCGAAGCTTGCAACTTAAGCACGGGTCAATGGCGGCCGTAACTATGACGGTCCTAAGGTAGCGAAGTTCCTTGTCGGGTAAGTTCCGACGCGCATGAATAGCGTAATGACTGGGGCACTGTCTCCACGACCAACTCGGTGAAATAGTAGTGGCGGTGAAGATGCCGCCTACCCGCAGCAAGACGGAAAGACCCCGTGAACCTTTACTGCAGGCTCATATTGGTCATGAGCACATGATGCGCAGGATAAGTGGGAGGCTTTGAAATCGATGTTCAGGCATCGGTGGAGCCGTTGTTGAGATACCACTCTTCTTGAGTTTGTGGCCTAACCCTGATTCCCGTGAAGCCGGGCAGGGAACAGTGTGTGTCGGGTAGTTTGACTGGGGCGGTCTCCTCCTAAAGAGTAACGGAGGAGCGCAAAGGTTGGCTCAGCACGGATGGAAACCGTGTTTTAGAGTGTAAGAGCACAAGCCAGCTTTACTGCGAGTCCGACAGGACGAGCAGTCTCGAAAGAGGGCTCTAGTGATCCTGCGATCGCGTGTGGAAGCGTCGTAGCTCATCGGATAAAAGGTACTCCGGGGATAACAGGCTTATCGCTCCCGAGCGTCCATAGCGGCGGAGCGGTTTGGCACCTCGATGTCGGCTCATCGCATCCTGGGGCTGAAGGCGGTCCCAAGGGTTAGGCTGTTCGCCTATTAAAGCGGTACGCGAGCTGGGTTCAGACCGGCGTGAGCCAGGTCGGTCCCTATCTGTTGTGGGCGTTGCAAACTTGAGAGGAGTCAACTTTAGTACGAGAGGATTAGGTTGGACTGACCCCTGGTGATCCTGTTGGGCTGCTAAGCCCATCGCAGGGTAGCTACGTCGGGCAGGGATAACAGCTGAAAGCATCTAAGCAGGAAGCCCCCCTCAAGATCAGGTTTGCTTGTCTTGTACGTGAGACCCCTGGGAGACTACCAGGTTGATAGGCCGCAGGTGTAAGGGTTGAGAAGCCCTCAGCTGAGCGGTACTAACGGTCGAAGGTTTGGTCACTCCGACCCGATGCCGAAAGGCGGACGGTCAGAAGTGAGTCAACATCATTTCTACGCACTGAGATTAATCAGTTTGCCGGGCTTGTTTGATGCAAATCAAACAGGTCTCCGCTCGTCGCATCCGTCAGAGTCATGTCGGCCTGAGAAATCAGACCTTTCATGATTGTTGGTGACCATATAACTGGGGTCACACCTGTTCCCATCTCGAACACAGCAGTTAAGCCCAGTTAGCCGATGATACTGTTCAGCGGGAAAGTAGGTTATCGCCAACTCTTCAGCCCCTTAAGGTAAACCTTGAGGGGCTGTTTTCATTTTTGCAAATCACTCCACACTTCCCCTCTCTCTCCAATCTCCACATACAATCCTGAAGATACCCAAGGAGGGATACATGTCCACAACACAACGCACTTTCAAACTCTACGACGAGGGAGCAGACGATCTGCTCAACGCCGAGTCATTCCCCGATCGAGTCTCACTCCTGCAGGCAAATCACGGGGCACCCCAGTCCGGTTCACGCCTCAGGATTCTCTGGGGGCAGGACCTGCTCGCGGATGTGCTCGATGGTCGCTATCGTGCCGTCATCTGTGGCGTGAATGATGCGGATAACTCGCATGGCGTCATCGCACAGATCTGCTCGCTCCTTACCACTTCGCAGTGGTCCGCAAACTCGGTCACAAGCTACGCGAAGATGTTCCAGGAATCGCTGCAGGTTCATGCCGCGAACGATCGCGAGCCGTACATTCTGAAATATGACCTTGATTCCGTGCTGATCCTCGCGATGCTCCGTCCTCACGGGCGTGAGTTTTTCACGGTGGGGGACATGGCCCGAGGATTCCGGACGATCACGAAAATGCTTCAAGGGCGCGCGGATCGCCGCCCGGTCTGCTCGGTGTCGTTCCTCGGTGCAACGAGCAACAAACTTGTGGTGGACGACTCCAACCAGCATGAGCCGAGCTTCGAGACGGTTCTTCGAACGATGCACGATGCGGGCTACCGAGGTGATGTGTACCCGTCGCCGCAGATGTGGAACTTCGCGGACACTGGTGTCTTCCCGAGTTTTCCGTATCCCAAGGGCGTCGATCGGATGCGTGCAGGGTCGAGCTGATCGGTGCGTTGATGCGCAGAACACACAAGCAGGTTTTGCTCTGGGTATTCCTCGGGTTTGTCGCCGCCGCGATGCTCGCCGCGATCGTTGCGATCATCCTCCCGGATAAGTATGTCAGCAGCGAGCTCATGGGCACGATTGTGCTCGTGGGGCTCTATTCGCTCGCTGGGATGATCATCGTCGCGATCAGCCGGGACATGAAATGGACGACCCGAATCGCGTTTGGTGCGATGGCGGTCTCGATGTCCGTCTTTATTCTTCTGATCTGGTTCGAGCAATCCTTCAGGGGGCAGACGGAGGAACGCGTTTTCAATACCGCGACGATCTCGCTGATCGTCGGATTTGTCTTTACGCATCGGTTATTAATCGTTCCGGTCAAAACACCGCTGATATGGGGTGTTGTGTGCAAGCGCACGGCATTGATCTTCGCAGGATTCTCCGCAGCGATCCTTATTGTGGGGTTGCTCAATGATGGGTTCTATGGCTGGGACGACGCGGTGGTGCGTTTGCTGGGTATCGCTCTGGTGATTGCCGCGGGCTCGAGCATCGCCACGGGCGCGATCGCGATCTTCGGTCCCAAGGCCGGTGATGACGAGCCGGGGATTCTTGGCGAGTCTATCGAGGTTGAGTTGACCTGCCCTCGGTGCGATCACGCCCAGACAATCCGATCGAATCGCGATGCCCGATGTGACCATTGCCGACTCAAGCTGAAGATTGTGGTTGAGGAGCCAAGGTGCTCGTGCGGCTACCTGCTTTATCAGCTGGAGAGCGATACATGCCCTGAGTGCGGCAGCGCGATCGCACCAGATGACCGATGGTTCCCGAGTCCAACCTAACGCGTCCAGCGCTGCGCGATGGGCATCCGGCGCCCCGCGCCGAACGCCTTGCTCGTGACACGCAGCCCGACGGCCATCTGCTGTCGCTTGTACTCGTTGCGATCGATCAATGAACAGAACCGGCGCACCACATCTGCATCGATCCCTGTCTCCTCGATAATCCGCGAGGCGCTCTGGTGCAGCTCGATGTGCCGGTGCACGATTTGATCGAGGAGGTCATATTCCGGGAGCGAGTCCGAGTCGAGCTGGTCCGGTGCGAGTTCCGCGCTCGGAGGCTTCTCGATCGTGTTTACCGGTATCGGCGCCCGATCAAACCCGAGCGACGCGTAGTGCTCGTTGATGTATCGGCACACGCGGAACACCATGGTCTTGGGCAGGTCCGCGATCACCGCGAGCCCGCCGTTCATGTCGCCGTAGAGCGTGCAGTACCCGACGGCGATCTCGCTCTTGTTCCCGGTGGTGAGGACCAACGCCCCCGTCCGGTTCGAAAGCGCCATCATCATGGTCCCCCGGATGCGTGATTGCAGGTTCTCCTGGGTGAGATCGGGGAGCTGCTGCCCGAGCGTGCGCTGCCCGAGCTCGGAAAACGCGGGGTTCAAGACTTCGCTCAGCCCCGCAAACCCGGGATCGATGGGCATCGACACGCACTCGATGCCCAGGTTCCGCGCCAGATCGAACGCGTCGGTCTTGCTCCCCTCGGAGCTGAACTTGCCCGGCATCGAGGCACCGACAACTTTGTCCTTCCCGAGCGCCCGCACCGCGAGGGTCGCGACGAGGGCCGAGTCGATCCCGCCTGAGAGCCCGATGCACGCCCGCTCGAACCCGCACTTGGACAGGTAATCACGAACCCCGAGTGTCAACGCATCCACGATCATCCGCTCGTCGTCAATCGGCTGCGCATCGATCGGCTCCATCGCATCCGTATCAACCAAGAGCAACTGCTCTTCAAACGCGTTTGCGAGTGCACAGATCCGCCCCTCTCGATCAACGACGCAGGACTGCCCCGCGAAGATCAGATCATCGTTCGCGCCGACTTGGTTTATCGACACCACGGGGACCCGATGTGTCAACGCGTGCTTGATCAGGATCTCGCGATGGCGGAGTTCTTTGTGCAACGCATACGGCGACGCGCTGGGTGCGATGATCACCTCCGCGCCCGCATCAGCGAGGAGTTGCACCGGGTCGGGCTCGTCCGCGTACCGGTCTGCGAACCCTGCGTCGTGTCCCTTCCACAGATCCTCGCAGATCGCCAGCCCGATCTTGGTGCCGTTGATATCGAAGACCCGGGTCTGATCGCCCGCGACAAAGTACCGATCCTCATCGAAGACATCGTAAGTCGGAAGCAATCGCTTGTCGTAATAGCCCACGAAGGCGTTGTTCTGGTAGACCACGAGCGAGTTCGCGAAGTGCGGATGCGTGTCGGGGTCGATGTCCATCCCCTGCGCATCCACCTCGATCGGGAGGGGCGTGCCGAGCACGATCGCGATGTCCTTCGTGTGGAGTTCACCGATCATCTTGGCTGTTTGGGCGCACTCTCGCACAAATCCCTCGACATGCAAGAGATCCCTCGGCGGGTATCCGCTGATCGCGAGCTCGGAGAAGACCACAAGATCAGCGCCCTGCTTGCGTGCTTCGTCGATCGCCCAGACGATCGCGTTCGCGTTGCACGAGAGGTTGCCGACGGTCGGGTTGAGCTGGGCGATCGCGATCTTCATCGCTCAATCGTACGCGTCGGGTCGGGGTTATTCGCCCTCGATGCTCCGCCCGATGAGCTCGGTTTCTGCGAACTGCCCCTCCGGATCGAGGGGCTTGCGGGCCTTGAGCCACGCGATCCCGAACCCGGCGCACCCGAGATTCACAATCGCCTCGACTGCGGTGACAAAGAGCACCGTTGCGGCGATCGGGACCTGCCCGGACTCTGTCTCGCTCAGCGCGTTGCTCGAGATCCCAACCAGTTCGGCGATCCCGATGGTCCCTGCCTCGCGCGTGCCGAGCATCCCAGCGGGTGATGCGGCCCCGATGATAAAGTAGGTTGCGCCGAGCAACAACGCGTCCTGCATTGAGATCGGTAGCTCGAGCACCCGCGCCGCGACATAAAACCGCAGCGCGAAGGTGATGATATCGATCAAGCGGAACGCGTTGGCGATCAGGGTTGCACGCGGATGCCCGAGCATCTCGAACCCGGAGTGGATCCGCGAGAACGCGTCGGATCCGCTGAGTTTCTCACCGATCCCGATCTTGGAGAGTCGGGTGAGCCCGACATCGCCCGCGAGTTGACGCGCGAGGGCACTGCCGATCGCCGTGCCCACGCACACGCCCGTGAGGGAGACGATCCACCAGAGGAGATTCACTTCTTTCAGCCAGATACTGGTCAGCACGAGCGGTGTGAGCGCCGCGCCCATCAGGATCGCCTCCGCGATAATCCATGCGCCGATGGTCAGAACTGGCACTTTGTCTCGCCGGTTGTGGATCACGAACCGCGAGACCACGGAGAGTTTGAACGGGAGGTACGCCAGGAATGTCGCGATCGCGTTCGTGGCGATGACATCCGTCGCGCGGATCCTGTGGATGGGGTTCAGGACGACCCAGAAGATGATCCCGTTGAACCCGACGGAGAGTGCTGCCAAGACGAGAAGGAGCATCAGCTCGCCGGGTGTCGCGTCGGAGAGTTTGGAAAGCTGCTCGCGGTTTTCAGGACGAAGTGCCATCCGCACCGCCCATCCGAGCAGGAAGATGCCGATCGCGAACCCAATGATCTGCACGCTCACCCCGACCGCGCTGCGCGACGGTTTGATGGGGTTGGGGGTCTCGGTTGCGTCGCTCATGGGGTTGGGGTATCCGGGGTGATGCGGAAGATCGCCCGGATGGGGATCTGGGTTTGCGGATCGCTCCATACCTGTATCGGCGAACCGAGTGAATCGATCCACACGATCAGCCGATCGGGATCGACCGGATCGGGCAGCCACTCGCTCCGCGCGTAGCGTTCGATCTCAGAAAACGCGACAACGACCAGATCGACCCCCCTGTTTCGTAGATGCTGCGTCCACGCTTTGGGATCGTTCGGGTTCGATTCGATCGCTTCGGCGATCATCCAATCGTCATACACCGTGTTGTATCGTACATCGCCCCTGATGTAGATCGTGGTCGCGTCTCCGAGCAGGTAGATGGTGTCGTCCTCCCCGGCGAGGCGATTGAGCGCGGCGGTCCAGGGGAGCTGCTGCATCTCGTACTCGCCAAGGGCATACCCCGGCCCCAGATCGAACAGCACGAACGGGTTACCCCTGTTCTGGACCAGTGCATGACCGATCGACCACATCAGCACGCTGATGCAGGTGATCTTCGCGACCGCTTCGCGGGCGGGCCGGTTCGGGATCCGCACGATCAAAACAGAACCAAGCACGATCAAGGTTGGTGCGAGCGGGATCAGGAATCGTGATTGCAGGTGCGTCAGCATTGCCCATGCGATGATCGGCCCACCCAACGCGAGCAACGCTACAAAGCCCGCTCGATGCGTCTTCATCGTAAAGAGCAACCCGAGTGCACCGAATACACCGAGCGCCGGGATCAGGCCCCATTGTCCGTTCGTGAACCCGCGGAAACGCGACACATGATCGATTCCGTTCGCGTCTGGGACCACCAGCATCATGAACCGATCGAGGATCGATCCCTCGAACGCGTGCGCGGATGCGTATATCGCGTGCTGTGTTTCGTTCCAGTGCCCGTCGTGAAAGATGCCGTGGAGCTGCGGGAAGACCGGGTTGCCCGTCGCGAGCTCGTTGCGGATCAGCCAGGGCGCGATTGTGAGCGAGCCGACAACAACACACACCATCGACATGACGATCCAGTGCTTCCTGGGCGAGCACGCGAGCAGCACGATGCCCACGCTCGGCGCGAGCATGAACAGTGCCGTGGGTTTGCACGAGCACGCCCCGCCGACGATCAGCCCGCACAGGACCGCGCGTTTCCATGTCTCGATGTCCGCTCGCATCGCGACGATCAATGCAGCCGATCCGAGCAGGACCACCGCGATCTCGTTGTACGCAAGGGTCCCGACCACAATCAGCCAGGGTGTCCCGAATGCCAATGCCATCCCGATCCGGCCCGCGAGCATCGCGTCCGCGTCCGGAACGATGCGGTCGCAGGTCAGCCGCGCGAGCTCACCGATCGACCCTGCCGCCAAGATCAGCATGAACGCGCTGAGCAGCTGGGTGCTGATCAACGCCTGCCCATTGTCCGCGTGCATCCCGTCGCCCATCATCAGCGCGATGTGCGCGTACGCGCCTTCCATATAACTGGGCAGGAACGAGTACACATTGTGATCACTCGGCCAGATCCGCCCGTGCTCGATCCACTCGCGTGGCAACTGCAGGTGGTAGCTCAGGGCATCGAACCCGCCGTACTCTGAGCCCCACAGTATCCCAGGCGGGTTGCATGCCATTACCAGCGCGAGCATCAACCCGCAGACGATCACGATGTGAATCAGCGTCACACGCTCGGTTGAAAAGGAACCTTTGAGTTCTTTGTGTACTGGAAGGAAGAGCGCGATCCCGATCCCCGTGATCACCCACGCGCTGATGCTTGTCAGGAACCCGAGCATCCCAGTGATGTGCGTGAGTGAGAGCAGCACCGTCAATCCGAAGCCAAGCTCGATGCACCAACGCCCTGTACGCTTTGGGATCCATCGTCGGATCAAACGACCGTACCCTGCGCTTGCGATCAGGTAGAGCAGCGGGGCCCATCCCGCGAAGATCAGGGTCTCGACGAGTGTGATGACTCGCGCGAACCACGGCCCACCTTCTCCCCGCATGAGCAGGACCGCGGGGAACGCGATCGCAACCGCGGTCAATGCGGCCAACGCCTGTGCTCGCGTTTGGGTTACCTTTGTTGCCGCGTCCTGCTCCATTGCAACCATTGTACGATCGAGCGAGCGGGTCCGGGCACGATCGAAACCCTAGAATCACCTATGGCACTCGAACCCATCAAAACCAACGCGGATACCCAGGCACCACTCGATATCATCGAACCGTTGTGTGCGGTCTTCCGCCGGGCGCTCAAGGAAGAGAACCTCAAATACACCCCCGAGCGGGCGATGATCCTCGATACGATCATCGCGTTCGATGGGTTGTTCGAAGCCGATCAGCTCCTCGACGCGCTCAAGGACAAGGGCCATTCGGTTTCCAAGGCCACCGTCTATCGCACGCTCAAGCTCCTCGAGTCCTGCAACATCATTCAGCAGGTGCTCTTCGATCGCGAGCAGTCGCATTACCAGCTCACTGTGGGTAACACGGGCAACACGCTGCTGATCAATATTGACTCGGGCGATGTGGAAACACTGGAAGTGCCGGAACTGATCGAGCTGCGCGACAGGATCTGTGCCGCCAAGGGACTCAAAGCCCAGGGGCACAAGCTGCAGATTTTCGTCAGCGCCGTCGGCGACTGAATCCAACCCCGAGCCCGATCAATGCGATCGAGCCCGCGGGTGCGGGGATCACCACCGCGGCTTCTCCAGCGATGTCGTTGTATCCCCATCGGACGGGGGCGATCGAGACATCGACCTGCCCGCCGAATACCTCGATGGTGCGTTTGAACTCCGCGAACCCGTAATGCAGAGCGCCTTCACGCTCGAACTCGACGCCCACGGTGAAGATGTCGTCCGTTGAGAACACACCGGGTGCGCCCGTCAGGTTGTTCATCCCGTGGATGATCCGCCAGCCGTCCGCGAAGTTGGCCTCTTCGCCGATCGAGTCAAAGTCGTTGTAGAGCGTGGGTCCGTAGTAGGCCTCGCCGAATGGGAGCTCGGGTGTGGGGATCAGTGTCGCGATGGAGGACTCCGCCGTCCGCGTGACCGTCCCGGTGCCCAGCCACAGGTACTGACCCGTGAAATCGTTGATTTGCATGAGGAACAACGACCCGCCGGGCGTCACCCCGATGCCAGGTTGATTGTCCGCGGCGTTGGTGATGTCGAGCGCCTGTCCCAGAATCGTGTCCCCGAAGTTGGGGTTGAACGCGCGGAGCGCACCAACGGTGTTGTTGTTCTGGAAAACCACCATGTCCGCGTATAAGCCGCTCGCGATGATCGAGATCGTGCCTGCTGCGAGGATCGCGTGCGTCTTCATCCGGAATCTCCTGTGTGCGGTTGCTCCCACGGGTTCGAGGATACCCGATCCCGGACGCACACATCGAGCTCGATTGTCGTGAAACAGGGCTCAGCGGATCGCAACCCGCATTTTTTTGGCGTTGCCCGCGTCATGAACCGCGACGATTGCCCCGTACGGCACCTCGTCGCTCGCGCCGATTCTGAGGATCAGCCCTTCACTGAGGTCCGCGTCCATTTGCTCGATGCGCTCAATGACCTTGTCGATTCCGATTGCTTCGGGGCCCAGTCCACGCGCCACGACCCGATCACGCTCGACAAACAACTCGAGATCAAGCATCGGCGTCGGGAGGGTGAACCCGTTGGTCTCACTCGTTTCTTCGCGCTGCTCGGGCAGATCCGCTTTCAGGAACCATTCCTGCCCGACGATCGTGGTTGCGGCCATGAAGAAGATCAGGATCACCAGCACGACATCCACCATCGGGGTCATGTTGGGACCGAAGCGCCCCTTGTTCCCGAAGATGTTCCGTTGCTTGAGCGGTCGCGAACGCGTTGGTGAACCGGACTCACTCATGGTCGCTGCTCCGTCACGAGTTCGATCTTCCCGACACCCATATCGCGCAGGACATTGAACACCGGCCGCACGAACCGGTGGGGGGTGTCCTTGTCCGCACGAACCCGCACGGGCGTGCCCGGCGACCGCGCGAGCATCCCCGAGACCTGCGCTTCCAACCGGTCGAGCTCGATCGCGTCGCCGTTGAGCGATCGCGTGCCGTCGATCGTGACCCCGATGATGATCGGATCGGTCCGCTGGGTTTCTTCGATCCCGGTTGCGCTCGATGGGAGCGCGATCCGCGCGCGTCGATCCGTCGCGAGCTGCCCCACGAGCAGATAGAACACGATCAGCACCATGACCACATCGATCATCGGCGTGACATTCACCCTCGACGATGTCCCCTCGTCGTTCAGGATGGAACGACGGCGCATCATCCCGCGTCCGATTCCTCGGGGATCATGTCCACGAGCTCACCCGCCTGCGCCATCGCGCTGTTGCAATGCTTCTCGACGAGCGAGCGGAAGATCCCGTAAATCAGAAGGCATGGGATTGCGAGGACCAACCCGAGCATCGTGTGGAACAGCGCTTTGGAGATGCCCAGCGACAGATCGGTAGGCCCCGCCGCCCCGCCCGCTTGCCCGAGGCGCACGAACGCGATGATCATCCCCCACACCGTCCCCGCGAGCCCAACGAGCGGGCCCAGTTCCCCGATGATCCGCAGCAGGTCCAGCGGGCGACTCCATCGGGCACAGGCGTTGGATGCCGCGATCTCCGCCGCGTCGCGCATCGCGTCGCGCCCCTTCGTCCTTGCGTCGTACGCGGCCTTGCACGCGATGGAGACGATCGCCGTCCGGTCGGAGAGCCCCTTCTCGAACCCGCCAGTATTTTTCTGGATCAGGTTCGATCGCAGGTTCTGGTAGATCGAATCCGGGGCGATCACGGATTGGCGCGCGTCCATGACGACCCGCGCGATCAGGGTCACCGCGACGAGCGACCCGAGGATCAGCGCGATCGTGAAGACATCGAAGGAATCGACAAAGAGCGACCACGCGTTCGTCGCGCCGGCGCCATCCGTTGTTTGTGCGAGCGTCAGTGCATGCATAGACACAGGGTATCACGCAAACCCGGGCCGTGTTACTCGCCCTGCTCGAGATCCGCCTGTTCGATCGGACGCGAGATCACATGCTCCTCGTTGAACCACGCGTTCAGGTCCGCCATCCGCGCCTTCTCGGACGCGAAGGGCCAGGTCAGGGATTCACCCGAGACGGGCTGCCCGGTCACCGGGCAGGTGGTGTCGGGGCGTGGGCGGATCGCATCGAAGCCGGCCCGCTCGGCCCAGTGATCCGGGATCGAGAACCGGAAACGCCTGCTGGTCTCGTCCACATGGTCGATTGAAATCCGTAACGCGTCCTCGGGGATCGCGTCGTCGATCCGTTCTGCCCATTCGATGAGCACGATCGCGTCGCCGCCGATGATCCGGTCCCAGCCCAACGCGTCGAGCTCGGACTCGTCACCCAAACGGTAACAGTCCATGTGCGCGAGTGTTGGATGATCCGACTCCTCGTCGCCGTAGATATTCATGATGACGAAGGTGGGGGAGGAGACGGCATCTTCTGCGATCCCGTAGTTCTGCGCGAGCAAACGCACAAAGGTCGTCTTCCCGGCCCCCATCTCCCCTTGCAGGCGCACGACATCGCCACGGCGGAGGACCGCGGCAAGGTCATCCGCGATCATGCGGGTGTGGTCGAGACTCGGTGCGTTGCGGGTCAGTTCGATCGGCATGCGTTATTCTTCGCACCCAACCCACAAAAGACCGGTGGCACAGGCGTCTGGCCAGTGCAATCTCTGAAGGTCACGAGAGAAAAGAGCACAGGCGGGACGCCTGTGCCACCGGTAACAGGTTTACCACAGCATGCGTGTGCGGATCGATTCGTCGATCGAATCGATTCGGCCCGCGAGCGTCTTTGCATCGCTGGGGTCCGCGTCGAGTACGAGGTACCCGATCTCCGAGTTCGTTTGCAGGTACTGGGCGCTGATGTTGATGCCGAGTTCGCTCGCCGCCTCGTGGATCTTGCCGAGCACGCCGGGCACATTGCGGTGGAAGTTCAGGATCCGGTGCGGGCGTTTCTCACCCTCGACAAGGTGGCGCTGCTGATCGGGGAGGTCGACCTCGGGGACATTGACCGAGCCCGTCGTGGTGCCCATGTTGATGAAACGCAGGAGTTTTCCCGCGGCGTCCAAACTGATCGCTTCCTGCGCCTCGATCGTCGATCCTCCGACATGCGGCGTGAGGATGACATTGTTCAAGCCCTGCAATGGACAGGTGAAGGGCTCGCCGCTCTTCGCCGGCTCGTCCGGGAAGACATCCAGCGCCGCGCCCGCGATCGCGCCCGACTCGATCGCGCCCTTGAGCACTTCGAGATCCACCACACTCCCGCGTGCGTTGTTGATCAGGTATGCGCCGGGTTTCATCATCCCGATCTCGTTTGCGCCGATCAATCCTCGTGTGGTTTCCGTGTCCGGCACATGCAGCGTCACGACATCGCTCTCACGCAACACCTGCTCGAGCGTATTCGCGGTCGATGCATTCCCGAGCGGCAGCTTGTTGATCGCGTCGAAGAACAAGACTCGCATCCCCATCGATTCCGCGAGGATCGAGACTTGCGACCCGATGTGCCCGTACCCGATGATCCCGAGGGTTTTGCCGCGGACCTCGTGAGCGCCCGTCGCGCTCTTGAGCCACTTGCCCTCGTGTGCCGCGTGGCTCCGCGCCGTGAGCTGTCGGTGCAGCGCGATGATCTCCGCGATCGTCAGTTCCGCGACCGATCGTGTGTTGCTGAACGGCGAGTTGAAGACCGCGATCCCGCGTTCCGCGGCCGCGTCCAGGTCCACCTGGTTCGTCCCGGCGCAGAAGCATCCGATCGTGAGCAGACGCTCGCAGGATTCGATGACTTCGCGGGTGAGCTGGGTCTTGGAACGCACGCCAACGACATGGGCCCGGCGGATCGCGTCGATCAACGCTTCGCCCTCGAGTGCGCCCTTGTGCGTGGTGACATTGAACCCTTCGTCCGCGAGCAGGCGCGTGCCCGACTCGTGCGTCCCTTCGAGGAGCACGATCTCGATCTGCGATTTGGGGAACGAGGTTTTCATCTGTGTTTGGGTTGCCGTATCACTCATCGGGGTTCACCGCGGGGATGTCATTGGGTTCGGGGACGGGTTCGTCGATGTTCACCATGCCCATCGCGATCAAACCACCAAGGGCGGCGGCAAGCACCAAACGGTAGTACCCGAAGAGCGCCAGGCCGTGCTTATTGAGGAACGCGACGAGCCATTTCACCGCGATCGCGGCGGAAATTGTCGCGACGATCAATCCTACAGCGATCGGGACCCATCCGAGCATCTCGAACATGTTTGCCGTGCCTGCGTCGGACGATTCCTTGAGGTTTTTGGCGAGGGAATAGACACACGCACCGCCGAGCGTGGGGAGCCCGAGCAGGAAGCTGAACTCCGCGGCCTGCTTGGGGCGGAGCCCGGCCATAACGCCGCCGACGATGGTCATCATCGATCGGCTCGTGCCGGGCACCATCGCGACGCACTGCATGAGCCCGATGAACAACGCTTTGCCCATGCTCAGCTCGATCAGGTCGTTCTCCGGGTCGCCGTCGGAATCGACCTTGCGGAACTTCATCCGATCGATGACGATCATGAAGATCCCGCCCAAGGCCAGCGCGGTAATCACGGAAGGGGTGTTGAAGAGCTTCTCTTCGATGATGTCGTTGAAGAGCACACCCAGCACCGCGGCTGGCAGGAACGCCACGATGATCTTGAGCGCGAGTTTCAGGCCCGCCCGGTCCTTGCCGAGCAGTCCCTTGCACATCTGCACAACGCGCGGGAAGTACAGCCCGAGGACCGCGAGGATCGCGCCCCCCTGAACGACGATATTGAATGTATCGACGGCTTCCTTCTGGGCCGCGGACTCGCCCAGCCCGAGCAGGTCCGCCGCGATGATGAGGTGACCCGTGGATGACACGGGGAGATACTCTGTGATCCCCTCGACCAAACCGAGGACGACGGCCTGTAGAATGTTCATCGATCCCGTGTCGATCATGCGCGTTTCATCCAATCCACGAAAGTATGTGCCTACCCCATGTCCATCGGCTCAATGATTGAGATCACTGACCCATCAGACCCGAGAATCGGGGTCTTTCTTAATCAAAAAGACGCGTGGCTCAAAGCCGCCCACAACCCGGACGCGTCAGGATCTGAGGCGGACCTGGGGTACTTCATCGCCGAAGGGGTGCTGGTGGTCGAGCATCTTCTCGATTCACGCTTCCCGATCGAATCGGTCTTCGTCAGCTATTCTCGCGTTCCGGGTGTCGAAGAGCTGCTCAAACGCGTGCCGGACTCCATCCCTGTCTATGTCGCCGAGCAAACGGTCATGGACGAGATCGTTGGCTTCCCGATCCATCGCGGGCTGCTCGCGTGCGGCAAACGGATCCCCAACCCCGATCCGGTTGAGCTCGCCCGCAGCTCTCGCGCGCTCGTGATCCTCGAGGACCTGAGCAATCACGACAATGTTGGTTCCGTGTTCCGCTCCACCGCCGCACTTGGGGGCGAGGGGGTCTCGGTGATTCTCAGCGCCCGATGCTGCGATCCGCTCTACCGCAAGTCGCTGCGGGTCTCGATGGGGCATGCGCTGCGTGTTCCCTACGCGATCGTTGAGGATCTGCCCGAGTTTATCGAGAAGATACGCACGCTGGGGTTTACTTCCCTCGCCATGACCCCAGATCCGGGGGGTGAGCCGGTATCGATGGCTTCTCATCGTGCCATAGAGCGTCCTGCGCTGTGCTTTGGGGCAGAAGGGCCCGGTCTTACCGGACGAACGATGGAGTCTGTGGACCTCCGTGTACGAATTCCGATGGGGCGAGGTGTGGATTCGTTGAATATTTCCGTCGCGGCGGCCGTTACTCTCCATGCATGCCTCGAGCCTCGATAGGTTTGGGTGCATCCAACTTTCAATCCAGACCCTGAGGGGAAGCCGATGGCCGGGCGAAGGCAGGCCTATGACAAGGAAAGACACCCATGAGTTTTATCTCCATTATCATCGCCAGCGCCGGTATGACTCTCGCCATGGCAGGTCCGGGCGATGCGCATTGCCCGCTGTGTGATACGGCAGAAAAGCTGCCCACGATCGAGACCAAGGCCTACGAGACCGCTTCGTGGCCAACCCATAATCCTGAGCGCAACCTCTACTCGGACAACTTCCAAGGCAAGCAGATGCCCGTCGCGCTCGGCAAGGAAACGGTGATTTCCGATGGCATGTCTCTTGAAGACACCGAAGGCAAAGTGATGATCATCGACTTCTGGGCGACATGGTGTGGCCCCTGTATCGCCGCTGCCCCCAAACTCGCAGATCTCCAGGAGAAGCATGAGGACGATCTGATCGTCGTCGGCGTGTCTGGTCTGCGTGAAGATCAGAACACGGTTGAGTCATTCATCGCAGAGCACAAGGAGCCTTTCCTTCAGCTTTACGACGCTGACATGAAGGTCTTCCGAGAGTTTAAATCCACTGGGATCCCGCTTGTGCTTGTCGTTTCGACCGATGGCGTCATCCGCTGGATGGGCAACCCCCACGAGCAGGGATTCAAAGCAGCCGTCGAGAAGGTCATCAAGGCCGACCCGTTGATCCAGGCGAAGGGCTGATCGCGTAGTTCACTCGATCTCACACCGCCCTGAAATGGGCGGTTTTTTGATGCGCACGCTGATCTTATTTGTAGATATGTGTCATCTGTATTACGATGCACCAAGAAGAATCGCCCACACTGATCGTAAGGATCGCGGAGGAACTCAATGTTGCATCACGCCAGCACGCGTCTGCTTGCTCTCTTTCCTTTCATCGTGCTCACCGGCACCGCGATGGGCACGGGTACTTCCTCTGCACCCGGGATTGAGCGGGAGGGGACCAAGAGCCATATCGCTGAGATTCGCGAAATGGAGTGCGCTCCGTTCGATCTGGCACACCTCGAATCGCTCAAAGACTGGACGACGGGGGAAGCGGTCACTGCGTCGAGCATCGAAGAGAAGGTCGTGCTCATCGGATTCGTCCACTCCTCAGAACCGAAATCACTGCTCACACTTTCAACGCTTGCGCGATACGAACGGCAGAACGCGAAAGACGGGCTCGTGGTGTTCGCCGTGCATCCTGATATGGGTTGGGAAGAGATCCAGACGAAGGTTGATGCAGGGCGCGTGCGGGTTCAGGTTGCTCAGGATCCGGATGGGGCGTTTTCCAAGGCGATGAAATCCGATGATGTGCCCGACCTGTACTTGATCGATCGTGCAGGGCAACTCCGCTACGCAGATGTCGACAGCAGATCACTCAAAACCGCGGTTGGGCAGCTTCTACGCGAGACCCCGGAGCAAGCAATCGCGAACGCTGCGCTTCAATCACAGGAACTCGCTCATGCTGAAGCGGTTGAAGCCCAACCTCAAGAACCAGAAAACAAGGTCATTCCAGCGGAGGCCTATGCGAATGCGAACTGGCCAGCAGTGAATGCAGGCGAGATATACGCCGATGATTTTCAGGGCAAAGCCCTCCCTGTCGCGCTGGGGAACGAGAAATGGCTGACCAAGCCGGTCGATACAGAGGGCAAGGTCATCATGCTCGACTTCTGGGCAACATGGTGCGGCCCGTGCAAGCAGTTCTCGCCGATTGCGAACAAGCTGCAGGTGAAGCACAAGGACAAACTCGCGGTCCTCGCGATCTCGGGACAGAGAGACCCCGAGAGCAAAGTGCGTTCGTATATTGATCAGAACCGGGTTGCATATTCGCATCTATACGACGAAGACCAGTCGATATTCAAATCTCTCAAGGTCCGGGGCATCCCGCATGTTGTATTGCTCTCGACCGATGGCGTGATCCGCTGGCAAGGTTATCCCTTGAATCCGGGATTCGAGCATGAGTTTGAAGAGGCCCTTGAGCAGATTCTGCAGGCCGATCCGATGTTCACTGACTGAACCCCACCCGATCCGGGTGTGAATAATCCCTCCATGCCCGAGCCACACCCTACCGATCATGAGCACACTCGCGATGGCGATTTCGCGAACGCGGGTGTGCGTTTAGAACAACCACGCGTGCATGTGGTGCTCATCGAGCCAGAGATCCCGAACAACACCGGGAACATCGGGCGCACTTGCGTGACAACGGGTTCGCGCCTGCATCTCGTGCATCCGCTCGCGTTCGATATCGATGAGAAGGCGTGCCGTCGTGCCGGGCTGGACTATTGGGCTCGACTGGATCTCATTGAGCACCAGAGCGCGGACGCGTATCTTCAGGCGCACCCGCCGAGTGATGAACCGCCCGCTCGGTCGTGGTTCCTGACTTCGCACGCGACTCGATCGATTTTCGATGCACCAATCGGCGTGGGCGATCATCTCGTTTTTGGTCGCGAGACCAGGGGCTTGTCGAGCGAAGTCCTCGATCGGGTGCCGGAGTCACAGCGGATCAGCGTGCCCATGGTGCCTGGAGAGCGTTCGCTCAACCTCTCCACCTGCGTCGCGGTGTGCGTGTATTCGGCGATTCGGAATATGTACGGGTCTGGGGAGGCGGTCGTGGATGGAGATGGGCGCTTGCTACACCCCTGAACAAAGGGGTTCTGCGCGGAATGAGCGCCGATTCTTCGAGAATTTTGGACTCTTGATCGAACAGGTGAACGAAGTCTTCGTATATCTGTAGTTGACAGACTCTCTCTCATTTGGAACGGCACTGAAGAGGTGCTGGGCCGACCAGTGTGACCCGGATTCTCTCCTCTCTCCAGAACAGTGTGCCGCCTTACGGTGGTGCACTGTTTTCTTTCACCGCTTCCTGAACGCACTCATCCTGATCGGGTGATACGATGAGAGCATGACCCGTACGCACGCAAAGAAATCAGTTCTCGCCTTGATGCTCACGACCGCTCTATGCGTTGTTGTCAGCGGGTGTCAGAAGACGGCGCTCCGCCCCGATGATCAACGGAGCCAGTTCGATCGGTATGACCAGTCTCGATCGCAGCGAGCTCAGCCGTATCTGGAAGACGAGTATGGTCGGCGTACACCAAACCTGAAAGATCGACTCCTTGTGCGCGATGAGTGATCGTCCGATCACGCGCAGAATTGCGCGCCGTGATACCATCTGTTCGGGATATGCAAGTTAGATTGAGCGCCTCGGATTGGATTGCGCTGCGCATTCCACAATTTGCGCGTCAATGTGCAAGAAAAACACCTCCGTGTTCCGAATGGTATTGATACTCTTAGGGAGTCGGTTCTTCATCCCGCTTGTCACGAGACCAACATTGCCACATCAATCGATGTCATCCCGGCCAGCACGAGCGATGCGCACCAAAGTTGTTTGGGGCGTGCTCGGTATCGGTATGACACTCGGAATCGGTGTGCTCTCGGCGCTCGATTCGGGCAACGCGACCCGCACGGGTGGGCGTTCGTTGACGCCGCTCATGGGTATCGAGCGGACCGTGGGGATGGAGTCGATCTTCCAAACCTCCAATCCGATCGAAGAAACCCGCTGGGATTCAATCGTGATTGTCCATTCGGGCCAGCCAGCTGGTTCGCCCGCGGATATCGCGCAGGAACATAAGTCCCTCGGCTACGACGGGTTGGGTTTCCACTTCGTGATCGGGAATGGCAAGCGAATGGGTGACGGCGAGATCCATGTCGGCTACCGCTGGCTCGATCAGCAGGCTGGCGCAGATCTCTCCGGGATCAACTCGGGGTTTAACTCGAGCAATGCCATCGAGATCTGCCTTGTCGGCGACGGCGATCGTCGTCCCTTCTCCGAAGAGCAGCTCTACCGGCTCGCCCAGCTCGTTGACTCGCTGAGCGATGAACTGGGGATCGGGGCCGATTCGATCCATCTGCACAAGGATCTCGCGGGCACCTCTTCGCCCGGGCAGTTCTTCCCGCGGGCGCAGTTCGACGATCTGCTCGCCTCGATGGATTGATTTTCCCTATTCCAGTCTACGAATCCGCTTGCCGCGCCTGTTGAACGCATCCGTGTGCGCGTGCTGTGCGTATGATGGGGTGCCCAGCACTCGTCTGGCGTCCCACCTCTCGCCGGGTCGCCTGGTGTTATCGAGTTGCTGGGGCTCGTCCCCGGACTCTCGAAAACATAAAGACTCTGTGAGCGCACACTCGGCAGGCGTGCGCAGGGTGGATACCATCATTGCCGATAACCGCGTTTCTGGTCCTTCGGGCTGGAATCGGGCGGGGATTAAGCCGAATAACGACACCTGAGGGTGTCATCTCACCCTGCCCCACGCATTGTGCCTTCTGATAGACATCGTCGTAAGGTTGGAACCGGGGAACGCGAGAGCATTGCAAGCATGACGACAGATCCTGTAGCAGTCTGGAAGAAGGGCGATACCGTAGAGGGGTATCGGGTGATCTCTGAGATCGGACGCGGAGCTGCGTCTGTGATCTATCTGGTGCAGGATCCGAAGACCAAGCAGATCTGGGCGCTCAAGCATGTGATCAAGAACAATCCAAAGGAACAGCGTTTCCTCGATCAAACGGAGACGGAATACAAAATCGCGTCTCAGCTCGATCACGATTCCATCCGAAAAATTCCTCGCATTATCAAGAAGGGGTCACTGCTCAAGACCAACGAGCTCTACCTCGTCATGGAACTCGTGGACGGAATCTCTCTGCACGAGGAACAGCCCGACGATCTCGCGACCCTCGTTGATATCTTCCAGCAGACAGCCGACGCCCTCGCCCAGATGCATGATCGTGGGTTTGTCCACGCGGATATGAAGCCACACAATGTCATCGTGGGTGTCGATCTCGACGGGAATCACACGGCCAAGCTGATCGACCTCGGGCAGTCCTGCAAAATCGGTACGATCAAAAAGCGCATCCAGGGCACCCCGGATTACATCGCACCCGAGCAGGTCCACCGGCGTGAGATCACGCCCAAAACCGATATTTACAACTTCGGCGCGACCATGTATTGGGTCCTGACCGGCAAGAACATCCCGACGGCGATGGGGCACCAGAAGGACTCGCTGATGGGTTCCTTGGACGATTCGCTCATCGAGAAGGCAACGCCCGTCTCAGAAATCAACCCGCTCGTCCCGGATCGTCTCAACGACATCATTATGGAGTGTGTCGAGGTCGATATCGATCGACGCCCCGAATCAATGCATTTCGTCGCCGACAAGCTCGACATGATTCTCGGCGTGCTGCGTGCGGAATCAATGACGCAGGCGGACTGATTCCCCATTTCTGAAACCCAGATCTGACCCCGCCCGCCCCATCGGGCCGATATGCACTGTGTCATGTGGACCCTCGATCTCAACGATCTCGATGAAGTCGTCGACACCCTCCGTGCGGGTGCCAAGGCCATGCGTGAGGCATCGTGCCGACGCGGTTCGATCGATTACATCGAATCCCCCGGGCAGTTGATCGCCACGGGCGACACGCACGATCATCCTAAAAACTTCAAAGCCGTCCTCAGCGCCGCGGGTCTCGATGGGGAGTTCGGTGCCGAGGAAAAGCACCTCACGCTCCACGAGATCATCCATGGGGAGTTGCCCGAGCAGCCCGGGCTCCCACTCGACACGAGCTATCGCGGGCTCACCCGCGTCGCGGCGCTCAAGTCGCTGCACCCCGAACTGGTGCACATCCTGCTCGCGAACCACGAACTCGCGCAGGCGATCGGCTCCGGGATCATGAAGAGCGGCGTCCCGTGCGTGAAAGCCTTCGATGCGGGTGTCGAGTCCGTCTTTGGCGACAAGTCAGACATCGTCTTCGAAGCCATCCGCGACTTTGTCTTCGCGATGCCTATCGCGTTGCGTTGCAGATGCCCGCAGGGCGATATCCTGTGTGCCCACTCGTTGCCCGGCCCGGCTTCGATGGGACGGTTTGACGCGTCAATCATCGATCGCGAACTGACCGAAAAAGACTACGAGCCCCGGGTCGGCTCGGCCCACCTCATGGTCTGGGGGCGCGGCTACGACCACGACCAGCTAGAAGACCTCACCGAGCGGTGGGGGGTCAACCTGTTTATCCTCGGGCATGAGCACGCGGACAACGGGTACGCGATCGTCGAACCCAACGCGATCGTGCTCAACACCGACCACAACCGAGCCGTGTATCTACCGATCGACCTCGAGCACGAGCCGACGGTTGAACAGTGCGAGCAGCAGATCGTTCGCATCAACTGAAACCCCAGCGGTTAGTTCTCCTGCGGACCCGGATGGATCGCGTGCGAATCATCGAGGCCGAATGCGGCGGGATCGAGGTACTTGCCCTTGTGCCGATCGGGCTTCTCCTCCTCAACAATGATCGGGTTCTCGATTGCGCTCGGATCCTGGCGCACGCCCATCACCTCCCAGCTCACTTTTGCGTTGGGCACGCCACCCGCGATGACGAACTGGTTGGACGAGATCTCTGAAGCGATGTACAGGTTTGGCATCGGTGCCCCGATCGCCGTGAGTTGGTAGCGGAAGTCACGATTGAGGGCCTCGAAGTATCCCGGGAGCGCGACTACTGCGCCGCCGCTTGCATCAAGTGTTTCAACGCCGTGGTATATGTTCGTCATATCCGGCGATTCAACAAACGAGTGCGAGAGGTATTTGTTCTCTGGCTCCAAAGGATGATCAATCTTGAATGAACCCGAAGACTTTGACAGTGTGCCCGCGATGTGCACATCGCCCTGAAAATAGCCAGCGAACTTGACTCCTGCGGGTCCAGACACATCGCTGTACATGCCGTACGCGGTGTTGAACATGTCACCGGTTTGAGCGCTGGTATAGATTCCATACGCGGTGTTTGCTCCCTCGATAACCGGGGCTTCGGCACGAGCATACACGCCATAGAACTCGTTCCCAATGACCGTCGGCCCACCCGCCCGCGCGTTCACGCCGATCCGCGTGAGCATTCCGCCGCCATCACCAATCGCGTCCGCGACCGCCTCGATCCCGATCTGTCCGCCCTCTGCGTATAAGCCCGTTCCGGTTCCAGGCGTATCAATGTTGTACGCCTCAAGACCGTACATCTCCGTGGCGAGATAGGCCTCAGTACCGGAGTTCGTGTTGTCAGCGAAAACAGCCCGATCACCGTTCGCGGTCCGTGCGTGGAGTGCCTCAGCGCCAGTGTTCGTGAACCCATATATACCGGTTCCGGTCTGGCTTGTGCCGTACAGCCCGAACCCCGACGGCGCGGTCCCGAACACCCCGTAGCCGTCGCCCTCAGAGCGCCCGTACACCCCGTAGCCTTCGCCGGCGTGGGTGCCATAGACCCCGAAGCCCGCCGTGCCCTCGCCACGATTTTCTCCGTAGACGCCCGCGGAGAAGAACCCGGGTTCGGTGTCGGAGATCACGCCGTGGATACCGACGGCATCTACCGATTCTGAATCACTCTGGCCGTAGACACCCGCGTGTGATCCGGTCAGGCTGGTGGCTCGCCCGCTGATCGCGGTGCTGCGTGTAGAGGTAGCATCGATGATCTCCTGCGTATCCACGACAACCCACGGCACCTGCAGGTCGAACGCCAGATCGGCTTCCTGAGCGCTCGTTGCGCGGATGGCATACGGGGTGTAGTTGATCTTCGTGCGTGGTGTGAGCAAGGCCCCCTCGATCCTCACGGCCAGCCATCGGTCAGCTCCGGTGAAATGTACATCATCGAAATCGACCTCGATCTCAAAGAGACCGCCGCTCACCTGCACATCATCAACCGCGATGTCCTGGAGCGCAAACCCGCCGACCGGCTGGTCCGCGAGTGTAAAGACCATGTCATACATCCCGTCCGCCGATTCACCGCCGTCCTCAAGCACACCCTGATAGGTAATGGGCGAGGCAAGTGAGCTACCGGCGAGCATGGACAACGCGATGAGTGCGTTCAGGTGCGAGTTCATGATTCCCCTCCGTATTGATGTAGTTGTAGTGCATCAAAAGAGTAACAGAAACGGGCACGCGCACAAAGAGAATCAGAACCGATGCAACATTTTTGCAATGTGCGCGTATCAGAGTCCATGGAGGAACGCGATCGACCCATCTGCCCCAAGTGCGGCTACGACCAAACGGGGGAGGTCGCGACCTGGGGTACGCAGTGCCCAACCCGGGGGATCTGCACCGAGTGCGGGCTTGTGTTCAACTGGTCCTATGTCATGCGCCCGGAGCTGGGGCAGGTCCCGTGGTATGTTGAGCACGCAAGGGGATTGCGCAGCTTCGTTTGGCGCTCGCTGCGCACCCCGTTCCACCTGATCCTCCCGCACCGATTCTGGAAACAGCTCGACCCCGCCAAACCGGTCTCGATCGTGCGTTTGGTGCTGTGGGTGATCCTTGCGCTGTTCATCGTCCACACCCTCGTCGCCATCCCCAACGGGTACAACGCATGGATCCGCTCAAGTTGGAACTGGAGCCGGGTCACATTCCAACAATATCAACAGATGCATGGCAACTATGCCTACGCGGAGATGCTCTTCGACGGATACTTCTACCCCTACCTCGACGCGATCCCCCGCCCGTGGTCGCAACAATCATCGCACAAGTGGACGCTGGATATACGACGAGGCTGGCATTTCCGAGTTGGTCATTCTCATTCCCCACACATTGTGAGCGCGGGAATGCTCCTGCTCTGGTCGATCGTGCTGCTCGCGATCCCGCACACCCGCAGACTTTCCAAGCTTCGCGCACGCCATGTCGTGCGTGCGATCATCCTCTCGATCTTCATGATTGCGATGAGTTACGAGCTCACCCACCTGATCCGCACGATGTATGAGCTCGATTGGATCCCACGCGCGGCTTTCCCCGTGCTCGATGGGTTGCCCGTGATGTTCTGCTGGGTCTGGTTGCTTGTCTTCTGGGGATGTGCAGTGCATCCGGGGTGGCTTATCCGCCCGTCACGATTACTCATCGCGCTGGGCACCATCGCCTCCATCCTCGGCGGCACCACCCTGAGCGTATACATCTTCATCATCACCACATCATGAAACACAACAACCACCAACCCATCTGTCCAAAGTGCGGCTACGACCAGTCGGGCGAGATCGCGACTTGGGAGACGCAGTGCCCGATGCACGGCACCTGCCCCGAGTGCGGTTTGGAGTTTGAGTGGGCGGATGTTATGAACCCGACTCGTGTGCGCCTCCGCTGGTACAGCGAGCATGCCGGGTCTGTGTTCGCGATGATCACCAGGTCGCCCGCAACACTTCTACGCCTGCTGCTGCCGTGGGTCTTCTGGAGAAATCTCAGCGTCACGCACCAGATCGCACTGCGAAGACTCGCATGCTGGGTACTGATGATGTGGGTCGCGCTGCACGCCGTAATGGCGATCCCGTACGCGTACTACAACTGGAAAGGACTCGACATCTGGCTTTTCGGTTCGGTCGCGAACGCATACAGCGCGTTTGGGATCATGGGGATCCTTGCGATACTCAGCAACGCGCTGTTCTCACCAATAGTACATGTTGTGCCTGCCAAAGTGGGGCTTGAAGTGACCTTTCAAGGCGGGGGGCTGGTCTACCTCGGAAGTACGACATCGGACTTTCTCGGTGGCTTGTTTGCTGTGCTTGGTTTCTCGACGCTCTGGCTTGTCGTCCTGCTCGTGATCCCAACGACGCGCAGGATCGCGAAGATAAGGCTCCGCCACATCATGCGTGCCTACATCCTCAGCCTGCTCCCCGCCATCATGATCACCGAAATCCTCCGCTTCGAGAGCGCCTACGCAATGGTCTCGCGCATCACGCCGTCGGATATGGCTCCGCTGGGAATCATCTCCAGCATACTCTGGCTCATCTTGTTTTGGGCCTGCGCGGTACGAGTGGGCTGGGGGATCCGACCCGCGTGGCTTCTCATTGTGCTCGGAAGCATCGCGGGGCTGCTGGGCATGCTGGTGTTCCTGCTAGTCCCTGAGATCTACTGGTAAAACGAGCCCGATCCGACCTGCGACGCCGTCTACCATTCCCCATGACCACCACCACCCCCTCGATCGACGCCGCCATCCTCGACACCATCGCCGCGACCGACCCGCAGGTCGCCGACATCGTCCGCGCTGAAGCACAGCGCCAGGAGACGACGATCGAGCTGATCGCTTCAGAGAACCACGCCAGCCCCGCCGTCACCATCGCCGCTGGCACCTGCATGACCAACAAGTATGCCGAGGGATATCCCGGGCGTCGGTACTACGGCGGCTGCGAGCACCACGACAAGGTCGAGCAGCTCGCTCGCGACCGGGCCAAGGAGCTTTTCGGGTGCAAGTTCGCCAATGTCCAACCCCACTCGGGCGCGCAGGCCAACACCGCCGCCTTTATGGCCCTCATGGAGCCGGGCGACACCTTCCTTTCCCTCATCCTTAAGGACGGTGGGCACCTGTCCCACGGCATGCACCTCAACTTCTCGGGCATCTTCTACAACCCCGTCCACTACGCGCTCCACTATGACAAGGGCCACGAGCAGCACGAGCAGATCGACTACGAATCTGTCCGCGCCGCCGCGCACGAGCACAAGCCCAAGGTCATCCTCTGCGGCTACAGCGCCTACCCGCGCACCATCGACTTCGCCAAGTTCCGTGAGATCGCCGACGAAGTGGGGGCCTACCTGATGGCCGACATCGCCCACATCGCCGGGCTCGTGGCCGCCGGCGAGCACCCCTCGCCCTTCCCGCATGCTCATGTCGTGACGACCACCACGCACAAGTCGCTGCGAGGCCCACGCGGCGGGCTCATCATGACCAACGATGAGGACCTCAACAAGCTCATCAACCGCAATGTCTTCCCCGGCGTGCAGGGCGGCCCGCTGATGCACATCATCACCGCCAAGGCCGTCGCCTTCGGCGAGGCCCTCAAGCCCGAGTTCAAGGCCTACCAGAAGCAAGTCGTCAAGAACGCCCAGGCACTCGCCTCGGCGCTGACCGGGCACGGCTTCCGCATCACCTCCGGGGGCACCGACAACCACCTCATGCTCGTCGACCTGACCGTCAAGGACAGCGAACTCACGGGCAAGGACGCGGAGAAATGGCTCGAGACCGCGGGTCTGATCACCAACAAGAACGGGATCCCCGACGATCCCCGCTCGCCGATGATCACCTCCGGCATCCGCCTCGGTACGCCCGCAACGACCACCCGAGGGTTCAAGGAACCCGAGATGACCCAGATCGCCGACTGGTTCAACCGCGTGATCGAGTCCAAGGGCGACGACGGCGTGATCAACACCGTGCGTGAGGAAGTGAAATCGCTCTGCGCGAGCTTCCCACTCCAGCACTGATCGATGTCAAACCGAGTGCCAGAGCCCCCCGATCTTGATCCGGATGCGCCCCTCGAGTCTGTGTCTGGGCGTGGGCTTGTGGATCGCACGGTGCTCGAGCATGTCGAGTTGGTCGAGCCGATCGGCATAGTCCGTAACGCATCGGTATCGATGAGTCGGATTGCTGGGGCGGCGCTGAAGGATGCGACGCTGCCAGGTCTACGGGTGATCGATTCTCGGTTCGTTGGCGCGGATTGCTCCGGCGCGACCTGTGTCGACGCTCGCCTGATCCGCTGCGTCATCGAATCCTGCAAATGCGTTGGGCTCGACACCCGTGGCGCGACCCTCCGCGATGTTCGATTCCACGAATGCAAGATGCCCGATGCGTTCATGCATGAATCCACGCTCGATCGCGTGTGGTTCGAGGCGTGCAACCTCGACGGGCTCGATCTGTCGGGCTCAATGCTCGATCGTGTCACCATCCGAGGGTGCGAAGCACGCGGGCTGCGGCTGCTCAACACACGGATTTCGTTGCTCGATCTCCGAGGGTCACGAATCGATCACCTCGCGATTGATCCCGGATCGGTTCGTCACCTGATCATCGATCCGGTGCAAGCACCCGCCCTCACCGAATCACTCGGTGCGCGGGTCGTGGATCAGCATGAAGATATCTGACTTCCTCTCCTGCAGGTGCGGGGGAGGAAGCAGGGATCACGGCTGAGGGAGCGTCCGGCTTGTATACCGTGTATCGATCTTGATCTTGCCCCAGTCGTAGTATCCGTCCACCGTGCGATCGCCCTGCGGGAGCTTGAGATAGGTCATCGAGCCGTCGGCATGAAACCGAATAATCCGATCCGACAAGCCAACCCGGTCGATGACCGCTTTGGGGTCTTTGGATTCGGCGGGCTGGGCACTGCCCATTCCACCGATCGCGACGCCCACCATCAGCGTGATGGAGGAAACCGCGAGCAGGCGCCAGCGGGCGTTGGACTTGGAGAGCTGAGATAAACGATCATCGTGGGTGTTGTGTGTATCCATGGCATCAGTATGACCGAGTTCGGTACAAGGTGCTGACACAAAATGTGATACGATCACGAAATGAATATCAAAATCATCATGCTGATCGCTCTTTCGCTGTGCATGTCGGGTTGCTGGGGATACAAAGCCCCCCGAGGCCCAGTTATTGCGCACGCGGCCCCGAGGCCTGCCCTGATCGGGCACATCGTCTTTGTACAACTTAGTGATCCAACGAAAATCAATGCGCTGCAGCGTGATGCAGACCTCATGCTCGGAACCATCCCAAGCGTCACCACCTTCGCGTGCGGTCCACACCTTGATACCGGCAGGGCAACCGTCAGCGACGACTACGACATCGCCATCTACCTCGGTTTCGAATCACAAGAGGAACTCGCGGCATATGTTGATCACCCGCAACATGTGCAGTTCGTTGAAAGGTGGAAGCCGCACCTCAAATCACTCCGTGTGTACGACATGATCGATTTGCCCGACGCGCAGACGCAAGTGGGGTACTGCGGCATCGGCGGACGCAAGAAGTTCCTCGGGATCTTCTGATCTACTCGAGCAACTCTGTTTTCGCCGCTTTCGCCTCGCGATGACCGCGGATCATGTCCCATGAGTAAATGCCTACAGCGACCCAGATAATCGCGAACGCGGCAAACTTCAGCGGCGTGAAGTGCTCGTTAAAGAACACGACGGACAACAACAACTGCCCCGTTGGCGCGGTGTACTGCAGCAATCCCACCGTGCTCAGCGGCAGCAGCTTGACCGCATTGGTAAAACAGATCAGCGGCACGATCGTCACAATCCCGCCCAGAATCATGATCATTGACACCCAGAGCTTGGTGTCCGGCGCGAGGAAGATCCCATCACCCGTACGACCGAGCCAGATTACCAACCCCACACACACCGGCAAGAGCAGCATCATCTCAAAGGTCAACCCAACGCTCGGCCCGACCTTGGCCTGCTTCCGCAACAGCCCGTAGGTCCCAAAGCTTGCCGGCAGCAGGATCGACAACCACGGGAACCCCTTCGAATCCGCGCCATTGAGTTCCGCGTACGCCATCACGAGCACCGCCGTGCACGCGAGAACAATCGAACCCCATTGCACCGGGCGCGGGCGCTCACCAAGGAACAAGAACCCCAGCGCGATCGAGAACAACGGGTTGATGTAATAGCCCAGCGATGCGTGGCTCAACCGATCCGTCGAGACCGCGTAGATAAAGAAGAACCAGTTGATCGCGATCAGCACGGTGCTCGGGATCAACACCTTGAGCGATGCCCATTGCGTCGCGGCCTTCATGAACTCGCCGAGCTTCCGACTCAGCGCGAGCATGAGCAACAGAATCGGAATCCCAAACAGTACCCGCTGCGCCAGGATCTCAAACGGATTGGCATGGTGCACCGAGAGCAGCTTGAAGTAGCTGGGCACGATGAACGCCCACCAGCCGAACGCGCCGGCCGCGTACGCGATCCCTTTGCCCCGATTCGGGTACTGCTCATCGGAGATCGGCGGTGGGGATGCGTCGGACATGAGCGGCAAGTCTAGGTCGATCGGTGCGGATACCTGCAAGATCACACACGATCTGGCATAATCTGGAACACGAGTTTGCACGACACTATTCCATTACAGGGAAACCCCGCATGATCGCATCACTCGGACGCATCCTGACCCGCGTGTTCACGAAAACGGCCCCCGATCCCTTCGTCATCGCCGTCGGGCTCACCCTGCTCTCCGCGATCCTCGCGCTGACGCTTGGCACCTATCCCGACGCGGAGACCATCCCGCAGAAAGCAAACGCCATGATCGACGCCTGGCGGGGCAGCGACGGGCTCTGGAAGTTCCTCAGGTTCGGCATGCAGATGTGCCTCATCCTCGTGACGGGTCACGCGCTCGCCGCTTCAAAGCCCGTGCGGGCCTTGATCGAGAAACTCGCGGGGCTTCCAAACGCCGCGCCAACAGCCGCGGCACTCGTCGGGCTTCTCGCCGGGGGGCTGGGGCTTATCAACTGGGGACTCGGGCTTATCGTCGGCGCACTCTTCGCCCGAGAGGTTGCAAGGGTGTGCGCCCTGAAGGGCATCCGCGTACACGGCCCGCTCCTGGCCGCCGCCGGCTACATGGGCCTGCTCACCTTCCACGGCGGGTTCTCCGGCTCCGCTCCGCTCAAGATGTCCACCGAGGCCCAGGCACGCGATGTCCTCCCGACCAGCATCTATGAATCACTTGAGACCGGCGCTGTCCCCATCAGCGACACGATCCTCAGCCCCATGAACCTCTTCATCTCCGGCGGCATGCTGATCCTGATCCCCATCGTGCTCTGGCTCCTGACCCCCAAACGCGACGACGAGATCACCCCCATGCCGCTCGATGACGAGTCCAGCGCGCCCGAACCGAACAACACGGACGCCCCGTCGGGCTTCCCCGACTGGATCGAACGCTCACCCATCGTCGTCTGGGCATTGGCATTGATGCTGCTCTGGGCGTTCACACGCTTCTCGACCAAGCAGGGCTTCATGTCGCTGGGCCCCAACGAGGTCAACACCCTCATGCTCGCCCTCGGGCTCATCATGCACGGCTCCGTCCGCTCCTACCTCCGCGCCGCCGAGGACGGTGCGCGTGGATGCGCCGGCATCATCCTCCAGTTCCCCCTCTACGCCGGCATCATGGGCATGCTCGCCAGCTCCGGGCTCGTGAGCGACTTCTCCCGGTTCATGGGCGATATCGCCAACGAGACCACCGCGCCCATCTTCACCATGCTCAGCGCCGCGATCGTCAATGTCTTCGTCCCCTCCGGCGGCGGGCAGTGGGGCATTCAGGGCCCCATCGCCCTGCAAACCGGCGCCGAGACCGGCGTCGAACCCGCCAAGATGATCATGGCCGTGGCGTATGGGGATCAGCTCACCAACATGCTCCAACCCTTCTGGGCCCTGCCCCTGCTCGCGATCACCAAAGTCAAAGCACGCGAGATCGTCGGCTACACCGCCGTGGTGATGCTCATCGTCGCGGTGTGGATGGTGGTGGGGCTGTTGGTGTTTTGAGGCAATAGGCAATAGGCAGTGGGAACTGAACAGGATGCCACCCATCAACTACCACGCATCCTCCTCCGCGCCTGCGGGGGAGGTGGGTCCGCCGCAGGCGGAGCCGGAGGGGGGCTTCAAAGTCCATCCACATCTGGTGCCCTGCTTTGAGTCCGCCTATGGCGGAACAAAGCAGGAACGAGAATCCTCCAAAGAACCTGCTTTGCCCTCCGGGTCAAAGCAGGGCACCCACCGAGATCTGAATGCACCCATCCCCTGTCCCTCCCCGCGATCCGCCTTTGGCGGACGAGGGAGGTGCCGATCCGCCAAAGGCGGAGAGGCGGAGGGGGTCTCCTCCGGGTGCCACTACTCGCCGTCTTCGGCGCAGTAGTGTCTTCAGAACTCCTCAAGATCACTACTGCGCGGCAAGCCGCGAGTAGTGGCACCCTGCCACGGATGACTCCACCACATCTCCCCCCAACAATCACCCATGCCCCGAACTGCACCAACCCTGATCATTTTCCTCGCCGCCCTCCTCATCCTCCCGGGCTGCGCGGCCGCCGTCCCGCTCGTCTCCGCGAGCGCCGCCGCGGGCGAAGCCGGGTACAGCTTCTGGCAATCCGGCAAGCTCGTCTATGTCGACGAGGGCACCACCCAACAGATGAACCGCGCCGTCGATCGCACCCTCGATCGCCTCGATCTCATCATCGACACCACCCGCGAACGCGACGAGCAGCACCCCGAACTCGAAGGCCGCTGGTGGTCCATCGAATCCGACCGAGGGCACCTCGTCACGATCGAGACCCGCCCCCTCACGAGCGTCATGGTCGAAGTGAAGATCAACGCCGGCGCGTTCGGTAACAAGGCCGCTGTTGAACTCATCGCCGACCGCCTCAAGGCGGAGCTGGATGAGATTCAGGCAGCCGCGGTATTGGTTGCGGATTGATCATCTGCGAAAGAGTTCACCACAGGGCACACGGAGCACACAGAGAAGAAAATCAGAGCATCTTCGTGCCTTCCCCGCCCCGCGGGGGAGGTGCCGAGTCTTCGAGGCGGAGGGGGTCTTCGTAAACCATGTGCATTGGGTGCCCTGCTTTGATCCGCGAAGCGGACAAAGCAGGAACAGAAGACATTGATTTCCAGAGATCTGCAGCTCACTCTAGAAATGAGGCTTCATGTTCAAGCAGCTATTCAGGTTTGAATATGGTATGCTGAATTTCAAGCAATAGGAGATGCTATGGAAAAGGGCCCTAAGAGATTGTCTGTATGGGGATGGCTTATTGTTCTGGCAGTCGTCTTTTCGTTAGCTGGCATCCTGTTACGCCAGATTGTTCTTGATGAAGCATCTAGTTTTGATGCAGAGTTGAAGCAGATGTACTCAAGGGCCGCGAGGCATGCGAGTCATGTGTCGGATACAGGCAGCGACTATGTATACATCGATATGCGGCAATATCCCGAAGTTAACCCACTTTGTTTGCCATACTTGAAAACAGAGGGTGGGAAGCGGGATAGTCAGCGAGTGGCGGTAGCCTATTCTGATTACCAGAATGTTGTTGGACTAATGGTATCCTGCTTTGTAATTGCATCTCTGCTTGCGTCGATACCTGTCTTGCGAGTGCTTCTTCGGGCAAGTGCTTTGGTTATTGGTGGCGTGTCGGCAACGGCGGCAGGATCTAAGAAGGCAGTTGTTACTAAAGCCAGTAGGGTTATTGATGGTGCATATGATTTGCATGTAGAAAAACTTCGCAAAGCGAAAGAGAAAGCCGAGGCTGAGTCAGAAGAAAGTGCAAAGGGGTAGGCGGGAGTTTTTGACCGATTTGAAGGTGAAAGTGATCCAATCTTCCCCCTCTTTCTCCCCCTCTTTCTCCCCCTCTGCGCTCTCTGTGCCCTCTGTGGTAAGTCTTTCCCCCCAAACCACTAGCATCTCCAAATCCGAGCATACCATTCCCCCCAATGCCCACCGAAACCCAGACCCAACCCGACGCCATCGAGACCATCTCCTTCGTCTCCCTCGGCTGCCCCAAGAACCTCGTCGACTCCGAGAAGATGCTCGGACTCCTCGCGGCCGACGGACTCCTCCCCGTCTCCGCCGAGGCCATCGAGGATCAGGAGCACGACGACCTCTCGCTCTCCGGGTCCGAGCAGGACTCCAGCGCGACATCCGGGCGCGTCACGCCCGCCGACGCCGTCGTCATCAACACCTGCGGGTTCCTCGAAGCCTCCAAGCAGGAATCGCTCGGCGTCATCGAAGAAGCCGTCAAACTCAAAGAGCAGGGCAAGATCAAACGCGTCGTCGTCGCGGGCTGCCTCGTGCAGCGCCACCGCGCCAAGATGCTCGACTGGGCACCCGGCATCGACTCCATGGTCGGGGTCTTCGATCGCGAGCACATCATCGAAGCCGTGCGAGGCGTCAAGTCCCAGCGCGAGACCCTCGAAGAGGTCCCCAAGTACTGGATCAACGCCAACGCGCTCACCAGCGCCGACGCCAAGGGGCTCAACACCGTCGGGCTGACTGTTTCAGGCAAGGACGGCAAGGGCATCGGCTACTACGAGTCCGACAACGCCCGCCTCCGACTCACCCCGCGCCACTACGCCTACCTCCGCATCTCCGAGGGGTGCAACCAGAACTGCGCCTTCTGCACCATCCCCTCCATCCGAGGCAAGATGCGCTCCAAACCCGAAGACCGCATCATCGAAGAAGCACGCGAACTCATGCGCGACGGTGCGTTCGAGATGCTCATGATCGGCCAGGACACCACAAGCTACGGCGACGACATCGGCGTCGGGCTGGGCCAAGTTCAGGGCGAGGACAAGTTCCGCGCCGGGCTCCCAAAGCTGCTGCGCAACCTCGACAAGGCCGTCAGCGAAGAAATCGGGCGCGGCTGGCTCCGCATGATGTACGCGTACCCAACCTACTTCAGCGACGAGATCATCGACGCCTTCGCCGAACTGGCCGACAAGGGCAACCTGCTGCCCTACCTGGACATCCCCCTCCAGCACGGCTCCGATCGCGTGCTCGAACTCATGCGCCGCAATGTCACCAGCGCCCACCAGACCGAGCTGTGCCACAAGCTCCGCGAGCGCATCCCCGGCATGGCCATCCGCACCACCTTCATCACCGGCTTCCCCGGCGAGACCGACCAGGACCACCAGGACCTGCTCGACTTCATCGAAGAGGTCCAGTTCGACGCCGTCGGCTGCTTCCAGTACTCCAAAGAGCCCGGCACCGTCGCCGGCCGCATGGAAGAAGACGAATCGCTCGCCGTCCCCGCGCACATCAAGCAGCAGCGCCACGACGAGATCATGGCCGTCCAGCAGGAGATCGCCTTCGGGCAGGCCGAGTTCATCGCCGAGCAGTTCGACGAGACCAAGCCCACCGAGTCCGGCGCTCAGTTCGATGTCATCATCGACAAAGACACGGGCAACCAGGTCGAACCCACCCCCGGCGTCTCCCGAGGCGGCACCCTCTACGCCGGTCGCACCTACTTCCAGGCCCCCCAGATCGACGCGACGACCCATGTCATCTCCAAGAACCCCCTCGCCGCCGGCGAGCTGGTCCGCTGCACCATCGTCGCCGCCGACGGCTACGACCTCATCGCCGTCCCGGTCGAAGAGCTGGAGCGAAAGGTCTCTTTGCCGTTGGCATGATCTTCGTGCCTCCCCCGTCCTGACGGGGGTGGTCTTCTCAGACTGCAGGAGCCCCCCATCTCAGGGTGCCACTACTCGACGCGCAGCGACGCAGTAGTGCTCTCCGATCTACTGAAGACACTACTGCGCGTCTTCGACGCGAGTAGTGGCACCCCGCAAACAAGCATCTATGCTTGCCACAATGCACATCCGCACCCAAGACCCCGCCACCCCCGACATCACCGCCCTGCTCAACCAGCACCTGAGCGAGATGCGCTCCATCTCCCCGCCCGAGAGCAAGCACGCCCTCGATATCGAATCCCTCCGCACCCCCGACATCTCGTTCTGGTCCGTGCGCGATGATGACGGCGCACTCATGGGGTGCGGCGCGCTTCTCAAGCTCGATGACGCGCACGGGGAGATCAAATCCATGCGGACCGACCCCGCGCACCGACGCAAGGGCGTCGCGGCATCCCTCCTTGCGCACATCATCGATCACGCCCGATTACAACAGTTCACCCGATTGAGTCTCGAAACCGGCGCGCAGGACCACTTCGTCCCCGCGCGAGCGCTCTACACACGCTTCGGGTTCACGATCTGCGCCCCGTTCGCGTCATACCAAGAAGACCCCAACAGCGTCTTCATGACGCGTACGCTCCAACCCTGAAAATTTGTACAGATTCCCTCCTTTTCGCAACCCGTTACCCATGACGCAGATGCACCCGATTCGTCCGCATTCCGGGGTCACAGCCCCCTGAATCCGGTTGATTCGCGATCCATTCGCGTCTACAACCCCTCCCCAATTCTCATTCCGATTCGTTCCTTGTGCCGATGAGGTGTTCATGGTCCGCAGCGGTCATGTTGTCATGTTGTGCGCGCTCGTCCTCCTCACGATCGGTGTCGTGATGGTCCAGAGCGCAGGGATGTCCGTGCGTCCGCTCGCACCGGACGCCGATCCGACCGCCGCCGCTGCCGTCTCCGGCGTGAGCATCAAATCGCTGCTCACCTCCCGCACAAGTCTCTACCTCCTCCTTTCTGTGATTGCGATGGGCATCGCGACCCGACTGCCGGTACGGCGCGTCGCAAACCGTCTCGAACGCGTCGTCTGGTTCCGGCCCGGCGGCGATATGGGCGTGCTCATCATCGGATCTCTGATGCTCATCGGGATGCTCCTGCTCGTCTATGTGCCAGGCATCGCACGCGTCAACAACGGCTCGGCACGCTGGATCAATCTCCATGTTCCGGGGCTCGAATCGGTCCAGCCCTCCGAAATCGCCAAGTGGGTCATCATCATCCTCGTTGCCTGGTACGCCGCCCGACTGGGTTCGTATAAAGATCACAAGCTCAAGAAGTTCTTCTCAGGGTTGCTGCCTGTGTGTCTTTGTGCTGGTCTCGTGGCAACGGTCGTGATCAAGGAAGACCTGGGAACCGGGGCCCTGATGCTCATGGCCACCGCCATCGTGCTCCTCGCGGGCGGCGCCCGATGGGCCCACTTCGCTGCATTCATCCCCTTTGCCCTACTCGGCCTCGTTGGCGCGATCATCGCCGCCCCATACCGCGTCACCCGCATCACCACCTTCCTCAACCCCTACGCCGATCCCGCGGGCGACGGCTACCACATGATCCAGTCCATGTCCACCGTCGCGGGTGGGGGCATATTCGGGCGCGGGCTCGGAAACGGGCTCCAGAAGTTCGGTTATCTCCCCGAAGACACAACCGACTTCCTCTTCGCCGTCGTCTGCGAGGAGCTGGGTCTCATCGGCGCGGTCATCGTCATCAGCGCCTACGCCGGCATCGTCTGGTCCGGCACCAGCATCGCCACGCGAGAGCGTTGCAAGCCACTCCAACTCATTGTGCTCGGCGTCATCGCGACCTTCGCGATCCAAGCCTTGATCAACCTCGTCGTCGTCACCGGGCTCGGCCCGACCAAGGGCATCGCCCTCCCGCTCATGTCCTCCGGCGGCACCGGATGGATCATGACCGCGTTCATGCTCGGGCTCATCGTCTCCATCGAACGCACACAGGAGTACAGCGTGCTCTATGTCGACCATGTCCACGACGACGACGCCGCAGACTTTGCCATCCGCGCATCGCGTGGTTCGATCATCGAAGCAAAGCCAACCGTCGCGGACCGGGCGGTGCTTTTCGACGCACCCATCGCGTCCACCTCCACGACGGAATACGCGTCCTTCGAAGAGCCCCAGCCCGAGCCGGAGATCCACGACGACGAGTTCTCCGAACTGTTCGGCGAGACCGAGCCCGACCGCGCACCCGGGATCATTGCTCGTCTCCGTGATCGCATGAGCGCCCGCGAGGAATCGACCGAGCCAGAACCCGAGCTCGCATCAAACAGCGCCCGCAGCGCCGGGTACTCAGAAGACGAGTCGCAGCGAGCCGATCTGTTCTCATGACGGATGGAACCGCCCCATCGAGCGCCTACCTCTTCGCGGGCGGCGGCACCGGCGGGCACATCTACCCCGCACTCGCCATCATCGAACAACTCCGCGCCATCGACCCCAGCGCTCACTGCGAACTGCTCGTCTCCGATCGCCCCAACGACCGCGCCATCCTCGAACCACTCGACATCCCCTTTGCGCCCCTCCCCGCCAAACCATTCGGGTCACGACCCAAAGCAATCCTCAGGTTCATCCCCTCGTGGGGCCCGAGTGTGCGACAGACGCGAGAAACGATCCGCCAACTCAGGCAATCCCACGATCGCGTCGTGGTGGTCGCGATGGGGGGCTTCGTCGCCGCGCCCGCGGCCCGTGCGGGTCATTGCGAGAAGTGCAGAGTCGTGCTCATCAATCTCGACGCGGTCCCGGGCAAGGCCAACGAGCTGATCGCACGCAAGGCGCACGCCATCTACAGCGCCTGCGACATCGCGGTGCACCCCGCGTGGACACGCGTACCGCCGATCGTGCGAGCATCCACCATCAAGCACATCGGACAACCCGAGGCACGCGCACGCTTCGATCTCGATCCGAACACCAACACCCTCCTCATCACCGGCGGCTCAACCGGCGCGCAATCACTCAACCGATTCCTCGCGGCCTTCGTTCGAGCGCACCCCGATGCACTCCAGGGCTGGCAGATCATCCACCAAACCGGCAAACAGATCGCCGACACCGAGATCGATGATCTCCGCACGATCTACCGCGATGCAGGCATCAACGCGTGGGTCGAGCACTACATCGATGACATGGGGGCGGCATACGCGGCGGCGGATCTGGGGATCGGGCGTTGCGGTGCCGGGACGGTCGCCGAATGCTGGGGCGCACAACTCCCCTCACTGTTCTTCCCGTATCCATATCACAAGGACGAGCACCAGCTCCATAACGCCAAGCCGCTACTCCGCATCGAGGGCGCCATCGCATGCACGGATCAAGTCGATCCCGCGTCAAACCTACGCGCCTACGCCGACATCCTTGCCGATCTGCTGACCAACCCCCAACGGCGGGACCGCATGCGGTCCGCACTCAAGTCGCTCGGCGAACCCGACGGTGCCTCCCGGATCGCACAAGCCCTTGTGAACACACAATAAAGGTTCTCGGACCCAACGCGAAACCGAGGCGTCATTTGTCCAACAACCCTGTGAAGATGGGTGTTTTTCGCCCATCGCGCGGTACACTGTACATACGCCGATGAAGGACTCTGAAACGCCCAAACACGACCCGCTCAAGGACGCGCAGGCATGCATTGTCTGGCACCCGGTTGATCGTGCACCCGCACCGAGTCTCCTCAAAGCCCTGAACAACAAGGGTATGACGATTGTCGATGCTGAAGACGCGCATACCGCGTTTGCGGCCGCTCAACGAGCCTCCAAGAGCGCGAAACGCACCGTGATCGTCCTCGATACCCGCGATGAGCTCCACGATGTCGATCGCATGATCGCATCCATCGAGCGATTTATGCCTCAGGTTCTCTGCTGGGCGCACGAACCGGGCGCGAACCCGCCGCTCATCCCGCTCGTACAACCCAGGAAGACCCGCGAACTCACGCCGAGCACCTCAAGTGGGTCATGTTCAGGCAAAGCACCCACCCCGCTGCGTCTCGTTGGGCACGACGACCACGAACTGAAACCTGAACTCAAGCCAAAGCCAAAGCCAGAGCCAAAGCCAGAATCGACCGTGCAATCGACTCCCACCCCCAATCCGCCACCCACGAAGCCCGCTGCACCACTGAGTGCCCGCGATGTGCTCGATGCGGACGAGCTCAATGCGCTGCTCGCCGGTGAGCTGGGCGATCGGAAGCACTAACCCAAGGCAAACCGAATCAATCTGTAAAGTCAGCTGTCAAGCCAGACACCTCATTAGAAGACATGACCACAAGCTCTACATCTCGTTCTGCGAACAGCGCCCACAACCCGTGGCGGGTGATCCTTGTCGGCCGAACGGGCCTCGATCAGGTCCTCCGACGCGACGCGAACATCGAGCTCATCCGCACGCGCGAAACGATCGAAGCGATCGGCGAGCTCGGCGATCCCATCGACCACGAATCCCCCGCGCAGGCCATTGTCATCGTGAATGCGGACACGCTTGAAGACGAACCCTCCCAGCGCAAACGATTCGTGAACGCACTGCGTCTCGTGGATCCGGGCGTGTGCGCCATGATCGTCAACGATTCAGACGACGCGTTCGATGGGAGTCTCCGCAGATCCCAGTCACTCGACGAACTCGTCGCGTCCATCCACGATGCAATCGAGCGTGCAGACCGCTCTGCTCCCGTTACGCTCCGCTACATCGACCCCGATGATCTCTCCGATCCGATCGATCCGATCGATCAGATCACAGGCACTGATTCTGGTGGCGAAAAATCTGACCGCGAAGATGAAGCGGAATCCGCAGCCGACGGAGAGCCGGTCGCGGAATCGAAACCGGAAGTCACGGTTGTGGTTCAGAATGACTCCTTCGAACACCGCGCACAGCGCACCTTCGAAGATGAAGACGACATCCACAAGCAGGTCGTCATGGGGCTTGATCCAAAGAACACGCCCCAGACCGCATCCACGCACCTGCACCAGGCACCAGTCGTGCACGACGACGAGCCCCTCGTCCTCGCCATGCTCAAGGGGAAACCGATTCTCGACGCGGCATTGGTCCAGATCAATGCCCGTCTCGGACGATCGGATATCACCCTCGTCAAGCCCGATGAACCCGGCGCGATGCTGGGTGTTCCCATCGTCGTCGGTGATCAGAATGTAGGGGTGCTCTGCTGCGATGATGAACGCTGGCTGAATACCACCGGGCGTGCGCTGCTCAAGACCCACGCCTCCTGGCTTTCCGCCTGGGTCCGTCTCGAGATCCAGCAATCACAGCTCCGCAAGTGTGCATTCACAGATTCGCTCACGGGTGCCTGGAACCGGCGTTACTGCGAGCGATACCTCGAAGCCGCGATCAAGCAGGCACGCAGCGCCCGCCAGACCGTCACGGTCATGGTGTTCGACATCGATTCGTTCAAGCATTACAACGATACATACGGGCACAGCGCTGGCGATGCGATCCTTTCCGAGACCGTCAGTCTCCTCAAGTCCGTCATCCGCCCGTCCGATCGCGTCTGCCGTGTGGGTGGCGATGAGTTCGCCGTCATCTTCTACGAACCAACAGGCCCACGCGAAGCTGGATCCAAGCCTCTCGAATCAATCTATCAGATCGCCTGCCGCTTCCAGCATCAGATCTGCAACCACCGATTCCCCAAGCTCGGCACCGAGGCGCTCGGCACCCTCACCATCTCGGGCGGGCTCGCGAGCTTCCCCTGGGACGGGCACGACGCCGCCTCCCTCCTCGATGCCGCGGATCGGTGCGCGATGGAATCCAAGCGGCAGGGCAAGAACGCGATCACCCTCGGGCCCGGCGCAGAAAGCGTCTGCCACCTTGACCGCTGATCCAACTCCCCGCGCTATCCTCCAATCATGCTCACGACCAAGCCGATGATTGATGTCCTCGCGATCGATCTCGATGGCACCCTCCTGGATCCCGCCCATAAGGTTTCCCAGAAGAACATCGAGGCTATCCAGCGCGCCCGCGACGCAGGGATCACCGTGCTCGTCTGCACCGGACGCGGGTTTGGTGAGTCCACACACGCCCTGCAGGCCATCGATCAGCGTGACCCCGTCATGGTCGCCGGCGGCTCCATCATCGCCGACCCAACCACAGGCAAGACCCTGCACCGTTTCACGCTCTCAGACAAGGTGGTCAAGGCGGCAACAGATCTCTTCCATGAGGTCGAGTGCCCCGCGCTGGTCATGAAAGACCCGAGCGACATCGGCTACGACTACCTCGTTCTCAACTCCGACGACGAGCACCCGATCCACCCCATCACCCAGTGGTGGTTTGACGATCACAAGCTGCGCGTCAACTACGCGCCGCACGCGCACCGAGACGAACACCCCCAGCACAGCGTGCGTGTGGGCATGTGCGCCGAGAGCTCGATCTCGAACCCGATCTCCAAAAAAATCCTTGACCTTCTCGCCGACGAGGTCTGGCTATACGACTTCCCGTGCGTGATGCCAAACTCGCACTCGGGCGAGATCGTGCACATCCTCGAGCTCTTCGCCCATCGGATCAACAAATGGGCCGCGATCTCCTGGTACCTCGACCAGCACGACATCGATCCTCAGCGTGTGGGTGCGATCGGTGACCAGGTCAACGATGTCCCCATGATGGAACAGGCCGGCATCGGCATCGCCATGGGCAACGCCGTCGATGAAGTCCGCGCCCACGCGAAATACAACACCGCGAAGAACTCGGAAGACGGAGTTGCCATCGCCATCGACGCCATCCTCTCCGAATCACTCCACACCCTGGAACGCTGAGCATGCAAACCCTCTCAGAGATCCGCGAGCTCCTCGAAAGAGCTGGGCACCCTCCAAAGAAAGCGCTGGGGCAGAACTTCCTCACGGATCACAACATGATCCGCAAGCTCGTCGATGACGCCGGCGTGGCAGAGAACGAACGCGTGCTGGAGATCGGGCCCGGCACCGGCGCACTGAGCATCGAACTCCTCGAGCGCGGCGTGAAACTCATCGCGTGCGAGCTCGACGCCGCCCTCGCCCAGGTCCTCCGCGAAACACTCGGCGAGCAATACCCCGATCGGTTCGACCTGATCGAGGGCGATTGCCTCCAACGCAAGCGTGTCATCAATCCCGAGATCGTAGATGCGGTCGGATCGGAACCATTCAAGCTCGTCGCGAACCTCCCGTACCACGCCGCGACCCCCCTGATGCTGGCGCTGATGACCAAGCATCCCAACTGCACCGGGATGTTTGTCACAATCCAGCACGAGGTCGTCCAACGCTTCGGCGCTCAATCGGGCACCAAGGAATACGGGACCATCTCTGTTATCGCGCAGCAACTCGGATCCGTCGGGACCATCGCAAAGCTCCCCCCCGGATGCTTCTGGCCTCAGCCCGGTGTCGCCAGCGCCATGATGCGTTGGGTGCGCCAGCCAGATCACACAAACGACCCAGACTGGTGGGTCTCGTTCGCTGAGATCACCCAGCAGCTGTTCCAGTCACGGCGCAAACAACTCGCGGGTGTTGTGAACAAGTTGTGTACATCCCAGATCGATTGGCCAGACGGAATCGCGCCTACAGACCGGATCGACGCACTTTCTCCCGATCGCGTGCAGGCGCTGTGCAGGGCAATACACGAAATCTGCTATACTCAATAGTCCAGCTCCCACGGAGGTTTGATTCAGGATGCATGAGCACGATTCCCAATCGTTGGCCAGCACCCTCGATCCCATCCTGCATCACGAATGCCACGGGCATCTGGGCCCAATATCATGGTTCCAATGCGATTGGCAACGCGGCGGCGCCTCCACGGGCTTCGCAACCTGGCGCCTCAAAACCCCATACGGGAAAGCCAAGGAAGTCCCCTGCGTCGTCAAATTCCCCGTCGGATACCGCGAGTACTTCTGGACCAAGCGCCTCGGTCTTGTTCGACAGGACGAGTGGGATGAACCCACTTCGCTCGCACTCCCCACACCACGCGTCCTCGCGGCCGGCTTCGAACTGGGCGGGTACGACCTCGCGTGGATCGTGATGGAACGATTCGTAAACCCACCAATCGCGATGGAACGCTCAGATACCGCCCTGTGGTCCATGTTCGAGTCCGCCGCAGAGTTCCACGCCGCCGCCATCCTCGAACAGCCCATCGAGCCCAAACGCACCCCAGCATCACCAGACTGGCACGAACTCCTCGAACGAGGCCTTATCGCCGTCCGTGAGAACGAGATCGAGGAGGAATCCGCCTGGGTCGAGATGCTCCACAAGACCCAACGGGTCCTCGATCAACTCATCAATGACTGGGAATCGCGACCCATCGACACATGGTGCCATCACGATCTACACCCACATAACGCGATGAGGCGAAAGAGCCATGACCGCAATATCCCGGGCCATTGCACCCTCATCGACCTGGCCATGGTCGCCCCGGGATGCTGGATCGAGGACGCGTTATACATGGAACGCCTCTTCTGGGGTCGCGAATCACAGCTCTGCGGGATCGATCCGTTGACCACCCTTGCGGACACGAGAAAGGCCATTGGGCTGCCGTCCGATAACGAAGATATCGTCCTCGCGGATGTGCGTAGAGTGTTAATGGCCGCCTCAACACCGGCCTTTCTCCGAACAGAAAACGATCCTGTCTATCTAAAAGCCGCCCTAAGCACGCTTGAGCGACTCCTGCCCGCGTTTTTCGGGTAAGATGTCCCCAACAAGGCGGCGACGGATCGTCGCGACAATACACAACAATCGCCCGAATCGCACACACGCGTACGGGACGAGAGACAAAGGGAGTGCCACATGGATCTGCTCGATAAGATGATGCAACTCGTTGAATCCTGCCGCGAAGACTACAACAAGGCCAAGGGTGGCAACAAGGCAGCAGGCACCCGCGTCCGCAAGAGCATGCAGGACATCAAGAATGTCGCGCAGGACATCCGCAAGGAAATGCTCGAATCACGCACCGACTGATTCGCCCCTCTACAATCGCTCATACATCCCTGAGCCACTCTCAAGCGATACTGCGCCATGTCCTCATCGCCAAGCATGACCACCCAATCCCGACCCGATCGCAAGTTCCTCCTCGATATTGAGGGGATCGACATGTCCGCAACCATCGCGGACCGCGATGCAATGTTCCAGATGATCCCGCACCGCCATGAGATGGCGCTGCTCGATCGCATCGTCTGGGCACAGGATGGCGGTCTCTCCGGGATCGGAGCCATGAAGGTGCAAGGCGATGAGTTCTGGGTCCGAGGCCATTTCCCCAGCCAGCCCATGCTGCCTGGCGTGCTCATGGTTGAGGCTGGCGCGCAGCTCTCGTGCTATCTCTACAACCTGCGTCAGGAATCACCCCAGCTCGCAGCGTTCCTGCGAATCGATAACGCAGCGTTCCGACGCTCCGTGACCGTGGGTGAAGAACTGTTCCTGCTCTGCGATGTCGTCAAAGCATCCGATCGTCGATTCATCTCCGATATCCAAGGGGTCGTCGACGATCAGGTCTGCTTCGAAGCACGCATCTCAGGAATGCGCATCGGCGAGTTCGAACGCTAAACACAACCGTGTTCGACCCCGCCTACTCCATCACGCACATCTGTGATATCCAACAAGACACGCTCCCGAACGATTCGGAACGCGTGTCTTGTTTTTTCCCATCGCACCGGGGCGTCGTCGAGTTCCAATCACACGACGGCGCAACGCTCCTGCTCGCTGCCACCGGGCATCTCCGCGACTTCATCGCCCAGCGTCTCAACGAGTCCAACGAACCAACCGCCCGCGCCGACCTGCGCCCCATCACCCACCGCATCCTCGCGCACCCCATTGGCTCCGCATTCGAGTCTGATCTCTTCGTCCTCGAACGCGCCCACGCCGTAGACCCGGACCTCTACACCAAGATCACCAACCAGAACCGACGCGCCCTGCTCGTCCTCAACCCCGACACGGGCACCTGGCGCACCACCGAGACCACATCGCTCGAACTGCGCGGCAGCGAACGCGTCGTTGGCCCCTGCCTCACCAATAAATCCGCCCAACAACTCGGCGAAACCCTCGACAACATCTTTGAGCTCTGCCGCTACCCAAACGAACTCGCGCTCGCACCCAATGGCACCCCCTGCGCCTACAAAGAAATGGGACGCTGCCCAGCCGCGTGCGACGGTTCCGAACCCATGCACGCCTACCACGAGCGTTTCGACCTCGCGATCAGCGCCGCCAGTGGGGGACTGAGCGACTGGGAATCCACAATCAAAGATGAGATCGCATCCGCGAGCGCCGAGCTCGACTTCGAACGCGCCGCGAGCGCCAAACGCCATCTCGACGCCGTGCGAGATCTCCCCCGCGACACCCTCGGGTGCGCCGCAGCCCTCGACGCGCTCTCATGCGTCATCATCACCCCCGCACGCCGTCAGGGATACGCGTTGTGCTGGGTCCTGAGCGCCGAAGGGTGCAACCCAGTGTGCTCCATCGGGCTTCTCGACAACGACCTGCTCGAAACCCTCCCCGGTCTCCTCGCATCAAGGTTCTCCCCGATGGGCTATGAACAACGCCAGCTCGACCGATTCTCCCTTATCGCACGCCACTGGCTCACCAAACAAACCAAGCAACGCAAACGCCGCGTCACCATCCTCGACCCACGCCACCCGGACTGGTCCAAAGGCATCCGCCGCGCCATCGAGGACGCCCAATCCGTCTCCGACCCCGGACACGACGATGAAGAGCACACCCTGCTCCCCATCTGAATACCATTGGGCATGAGCAACGCATACCCACTGATCCTCGAACCCATCCTCAAGCCCAAAGTCTGGGGCGGCCGCCGACTCGCCGAATACGGCAAGCACCTCCCCGCCGACGAACCCACCGGGGAATCCTGGGAGCTCGCGGACCTCAGTTCCACCTCCACATCCGGAGGCGGCGGCGACAGCGCCCACTCCACCATCACCAACGGCGAGCTGCAGGGCAAAACCATCCGCGACGCCATCGAGCAGTGGGGCACCGACCTGCTCGGCGACGCGTCCCTCAGCTCCGATGGCGGCTTCCCGCTGCTGGTCAAATACCTCGACGCCCGCGAGCACCTGAGCATCCAGGTCCACCCCTCGCCCGAGTACGCCAAAGACCACCCCGGTGCGCACCTCAAAACCGAATCCTGGTTCATCCTCGACGCCCAGCCCGACGCCGACGGCAACCCACCCGTCATCTACAAGGGGTTCAAAGATGGCATCACCCCCGACGATCTCAAGACCGCCATCGAGAACGGCACCGTCCCCGAGATCATGCGCACCGAGCACGCCGTGCCGGGCTGCTGCCACACGCTCCCCTCCGGCACCGTCCACGCGCTAGGCGCAGGAGTCCTCGTCGCCGAGATCCAGACCCCATCCGACACAACCTTCCGCGTGTACGACTGGGCGAAGGAATACAACCGCGCCGGGCGCGAGCTGCACATCGAACAAGCCGTCGAGTGCGCGAGCTTCGATCACCCACCCGTCGCAGAGCACGCCGAGGCCTTCCTCGCCGACGACATGGCCAACCTCTCCACCATGCCCCCCAAGATCGGCTCCACCCGCCACAATGTCGCGAAGACCGACTTCTACACCATCGACATCGTCAGTGCGAGCTGCGAATCGGTCCCTCTCGCTGCAAAGGACGACGATCGCAACACACCCATCGTCGTGATGCTGATCAAAACCATGGGTGCCTCCGTTGCCACCAAAGACGCCGAGCACCAGCTCGAACCCGGCCAAACCGTGCTTATCCCCGCGTCCATCACCAAGGACTGCGCGCTGCGTGCCGGGCCCGGGACCGAAGCGGTGATCGCGCGGGTGATGTAATCCGGTAAGAAGCGACCACAGAGCACACAGAGCACACAGAGCACACAGAGCACACAGAGAAGAAAATACAGAGGGGTGGCCCGATGGAGACGAAGTCTCCTTCGGGATCAGTGCACATTGACAAACCAACCACCCCAGGTGCCCTGCTTTGATCCGCAAAGCGGACAAAGCAGGAACGGAAAACTCCCGACAACCTGCTTTGCCCTTCGGGTCAAAGCAGGGCACCCAGCCCTTACACACCCAGCAGCGTCTATCGCACCAGAATTTGATTTCAGCACCGACCTTCGATCTGGTACACTGGCAACGGACGATCCCAAACGACCAAGAGGGGGTACACGATGGGGACGCAACAATACCGCACCAAGTTCGTCGTGGCGATCACCGCGATCATCGCATCCACCGGCTCCCTTGCCGCGGATGACACCGCACGCACAGCCACACAACTGAACGCACCAACCAACGGCACCGCACCCATCCGCGTGGTGGTCCTGGACGAAACCAGGACCAACTTCTGCGGCACCGCGTGGGACACCAACTTCCTCACCGGCAATGTGTTCGCCGACGCCCGCTCCGCGCTGCTCAACCCATCCTTCTTCGGCCCCGCCGGCACCGTCAACCGATCCATCAACCTCACCGCTGTAAGCGAGCTCTCAGGCCCCGCCCTAGAGGACGCAGACGCCGTCTTCCTGTCCTCACTGAGTGCCGACGCCCTCCTCGACGAGTGCGAACGCCAGCAACTGCAGGCCTTCGTCGATCAGGGCGGCGGGCTCTTCGTCTTCGAGAACGGCGCACCAAACCGCTACGCCGAGCTCTTCGGCGGCTCTGGTCAGCTGTCTGGCGCAGGAAGCACCGTCACCTTCTTGCCCGATACCGTGAACCAGGGTCCGTTCGGCAATGCCGAATCCCAGAGCATGAGCTTCGGCTTCCATTTGACCTTCGAGGACCTCGGCCCGCACGGGCGAGCGATCGCGACCGACGCCCCCAACTCGGTCGTCGCCGCCGCCTTCGACTACGGCCTCGGCAGCGCGATCATGATCGCCGACGAAGAATGGATCTCGTCCTACAACTCACCCAACAACTGCGGCGGCGCCACACAGAACGCGATCCTCGCGCGAACGGTGTTCCTGAACGCTGTTGCCTACATCGCCCCCGATGCTGGCTTTGCCTACCAGGCAATCGATCCAAACTGCTGTGTTGCAGACCTCAACGCCGACGGCATGCTCAACTTCTTCGATGTCTCCGTGTTCCTGACGGCCTATTCCAACCAGGACCCGGTCGCCGACTTCAACGACGACAACATGTGGGATTTCTTCGATGTCAGCGCCTTCCTGACCGTGTTTAACGCCGGCTGCCCCTGATACGAGAGCGATTAGGCACATACGAGCTCAACGACCAGAGGCACTCTAATCTCCACCCTTCTTCCCCCTCTGACCGCTTTCTCTGTGTGCTCCGTGTGCTCTGTGGTCCCCTCTTGATCTTCATCCCCACGAAAAAACCGCTCCCTCACAGTCGCGGCTCGTTCGGATTCAGTTATCAGCGTTTGCTCACTTCCGGAACGCGTCCGCCACCTTCGCGATCGCATCACACACACCGTTGACCTGCTCGTCGCTCAGGTTCTGGTGGATCGGGATACAGAACACGCGGCTCGCCAGCTTCACACTCACGGGCGTCGATGCTTCCTGATCCGCGAGGTCCGCAAACGCCGGCTGACGGGTCAACGGCTTCGGGTAATGCACCGCGCTGGGCACGCCTTCCTTCATGAGCGCTGCACAGAACTCGTCACGCGTGCAGCTGAACTGCTCCAGATCAAGACGGCAGGTGTACAGATGCCACGCCGGGTTCGACCCAGCAGTAGGAACCGGACGATCCACGCCCTCGATCCCGTCGATCCGCGACGCGTACAGCTCAGCGACTTCGCGCCGGCGGTTGGTCTCGTCGCCGAGCGTGTCGAGCTTGCTCAGACCGATCGCACCCGTGATGTCGTTCATCCGGTAGTTGAACCCGATCGACTCGTGCAGGTACTTGTCGGTCTCGCCGTGCGAGCGAAGCAGACCGATTTTCTTGGCCAGCGCCTCGTCGTTGACCGTGACCATCCCGCCCTCGCCCGTGCCCAGGTTCTTGGTTGCGTAGAACGAGTAGGTGCACGCGTCGCCGTACGCGCCGATGCCCTTGCCGTTGTACTCCGCGAGGTGCGCCTGGGCGCTGTCGTAGATGACCTTGAGCCCGTGCTTGTCGGCGATCTTCTGGATCGCGTCGATGTCTACCGGGATCCCGTACAGATGTGTTACCGCGATCGCCTTGGTGTTGGGTGTGATCTTCTTCTCGATGTCCGCGGGGTCCGCCTGGTAGCTATCCTCGAGACAATCACAGAAGACGACCTTCGCGCCCGCCGCGACGAGCATCGAGACCGTCGCGATGTAGGTCCACGCGGGGGTGATGACCTCGTCTCCGCGTTCGAGCAGCGCTCCGTACGCCAGCTGGAGCGCACAGGTCCCGTTCGCACAGGTCATCCCGATCTTCGCGTCGCTTGCCTGGGCGAACTTCTCTTCGAGGGCCGCACACTTGCTCGCAGCGCGGAGCATGCCCGACTCGAGGACCTCGTTCGCGGCCGCGATGTCCTTCTTCGTGAGCCCGACGGCCATGAATGGGACATTGGACTCGAACACCGGGGTGCCGCCGTTGATCGCCAAATCGCTCGCGGTTGCAGTCGTCATATTGATTCATCCTTGCACGCGATGTCCCTGCTCCTCCACACGCGCCGGATCTTCCCGGCCCGGGGGCACGCATCGCGGTCCGGAATAGTACGCGTCCCATCGAAATCAATACACTTTTTTCAGGACCAAAAACCCCCTTCTATTGGTCAAAAAACGCGATCTTCCCCTCAAGGTCCAAGAAAAACGACCCGATCGACTGGCACATCACGAAACCTGATGTACTTTTCGGGCGTCGGCATAACCAACCGACGGAAAACGAAACATACGCCGAGTCGCACGCGACTTCGCGAGTAACAAACTCTCTTTCTCTCTCTGCCAATAGGCAAACACCGCCCGGAAATAACCCATCCGGGCGGTTGTTTTTTTGCACCTTCACAGCCCAACACCGGGTCGCCCTGAACCCGCCCCACAAAACGCCCGATATCGCCCGAGCACCCACCAATCGGAGCGATCACATGAGCGAACAAACCCCCGCATCCTTCGGCGACAACAAAGACACATGGCGCACCGCGACCCTCGTCACCGGGTTCGCACTCCTCATCTCCATGGCCGCCAACTTCGGAGGCCCCTCCAGCGCCCACGCCAGCGCAGACAACCCCAACCAACTCCAGATCGCTCAAATGTCCGCCCAACAATCCCTGAGCATCGGCGGGTTTACCACCCTCGACCAGCAACCCGCGTTCATCGTTCTCAACGCGAACGGACAGCGCATCGGGAAACTTCCGATGAACCTCACACCCCAAACGGGTGATGCCGAGTCCATCGGCGAGTAAGCACCAAACCAACATCTGATCTATGTCAAGATGGGCAAGTAACTTATACTTTGCGCATCTTGATTCTCTTTTTGCATGTTCTCCATGGTTTGCTCTTTGCATAAAAACCCTCAAGGGATACGATCAGGTAGGCCTTCCGGGATCGATCGCACGCGGTCGGCGTCTCGGTGTCTGAGAGGGAACACCGAGGCGTGCCCGGCGTCTTCGAACTCGGTATTGAGCAGGGATTCATTTCAAATACATCTGGAGAGAGCAGTATGTACACCAAGGAAATTATGGTGCTGACGATCGCTTTGATCACAGCGGGTGCCAGCGCAGGCGATGTCTACCTCAGCGAAGCGGACCTCATCGCCGAGATGGGCGCCGGATACACACACAACGACTTCAGCTCCGTCTCTGACGGCGCGGTCGACTCGTTGGACTACGACTTCGGCACCTTCGCCTATGAGATCACCACAGGACCCATCCCCACATCGGGACTGTACAATGAGGGCGGCGTCATCTCGACCGCGTCGAACTTCGACTCGATCGTGATCAACTTCACATCGGGCAATGTCCACGCCATCGGGGCCAATGTATGGGCGACAGATCCGGGCTTCGATCCCGCTGGCGCTCTCATGCTCGTCACACTCAGCGACGGCACAGTCGAGGCATTCCCCTCAGGCGGGCCCAGCGCCTTCTACGGCTATACCTCCGACATGATCATCACCAGCGTCGAAATTCGCGCCGTTGGTTTCCTCTCCCCGCGATACGCAACCATGGACAACCTCTATGTCGGAACCACCGGCGACTATCCCATCGTCCCCCTGCCCCCAGCGGCATGGGCCGGGATCGGCATGCTCGGGCTCATGAGCGCTCGCCGTTCGATGCGTCGCAGCTGACAACCAGAACCCAATAGCTGATCAACGCCGGGCGTCCTCAGGACACCCGGCGTTTTCATTCTGCACCCAACGGAAGATTTCTTCTTGACTCCGATGGGGGGATATGTGATATCCTCTGCGCGCCGCAAACACACCGGACCCGAAGACTCGGAGCGGCCACATCCCCGGCCCACGCCGACGACGAGAACTGGCACCCAGCCGCCATGAAAAACTCGACACACCGAAACGATCGCGATGAGCATCGTCCGAAACCCGCGCGGGTGACGCCCGCCCACCACACCCCCTCAGCCAATGAACGACGCCCCGTCACGCTCGCGGACGAGGATCTGTTCCGCCGCGCGTTCGCATCGCTCGATGAGCCGATCTCCGACACCACCTTCGCGATCTGCCTTGGCTGGTGCCAGCCGCTTGCACTCACGCATCGTGTGATCGAAGACCACCTCTGCCTCTTCAGCGCCGCCGACGAGGACCTGACCCTCATGCTCCCGCCGCTCGCGCTCACCCCCGATGCCGGCAGCAGGCTCGCTGCGTGCATCGACCAGTGTTTCGCCATCATGGACGCAGAGAACGGCACCGACCGGATCGATCAATCACGCATCGAATATGTCCCCGACGAGCTGCTCATCAAGATCCAGAACGCGCTGCCGATGGAGCTCTCAACCACCGCCATGCCCGGCGATTACATCTACCCCCGCCAGGCCATGGTCGACCTCGCCGGCGGCGACCTCAAAGGCAAGCGAAAGCTCCGCAACCGCTTCGAGCGAGAGAACCCCGAGATCACCATCGCCCCGATCACCTGCGCCGACCTCGACGAGTGTAAGGCGCTGCTCAAGCGATGGAGGCACGCCGCCGACGATCGGCACGAGGGCGAAGCCAACGAACGCCTCATCGGCACCGACATCCTCCGCAAACGAGACGAGTCGTTCACCCTCTCCATGCTCGAGCACCTCGCGACGCTCAAGCTCGAATCCATGCTCGTGCGATCATCCGGCAAGCTCGTCGCCTTCACCATCGGCGAACGCCTCACCCCAGGCCAAGCCGTCATCTATGTCGAAAAAACAGACCCGGACCACGACGGCGCCCCTCAGTTCATCTTCTCCAAGTTCTGCGAGATCAACTTCCCCGATGTTTCCGAAATCAATGTCGGCGACGACTGGGGCATCGAGTCACTCCGATACACCAAAACCAGCTACCGCCCCAGCCGCATGATCCCCAAGGCCATGCTCGCCCGTGTCCCCGTCCCCGTCGTGCAAGGGGTGGAGCACAGCATGATCCGCACACTCCGAACCGTTCCGATAGACCCGGCCGCGCCCCTCCTGACCCCAAGCTCGGGCATCACCATACGCCACGCCGTCAAGGCCGACGCGGACACACTCGTCGAGATCGAAGCCAGCGCCTTCATCGACGAAGACCGATTCAGCGCCCGCCAGATCCGACGCCTCATCGAGAACCCCCGCGCCATTGTCCTCGTCGCAGAGGAACAGGCCGAGGGGCGGGGCAGGGTGCTCGGCTGGGCCGTCGCACTCATCCGCAACCACCGACGCTGGCGATCAGGGCGAATCTACGGCGTCGCGGTCGCCCACCCCGCCAAGGGCCGAGGCATCGGACGCACCCTCGTCACCACCCTCATCAACCGTCTCCAAGACGCCGACATCACCCGCGTCTACCTCGAAGTCCGCGCCGACAACACACCCGCCATGACGCTCTACGAATCCCTCGGCTTCCAGCCCATCGCCATCCTCGCAGATTACTACGCCGACGCGATCCACGGCATCCGTATGCGCCGATGCCCGCCGCAACTGGAAGAAGCCCCTCAAACCTGATACATTCGCCTGCTACCACGAGACACACACGCATGGACGCAGACCCACAACCGACAACACCCGCACCGCGCCCAGCGGTATCCATGCGCACCATGCTCCAGGCCGTCGGCCCGGGCATCCTCCTCGCGGGTGCCGCGATCGGCGCATCGCACCTGATCCAATCCACCCGCGCAGGCGCCGGGTTCGGCTTCGGGATGCTCGCCGTTCTCCTCGTCGCCTGCATCACTAAGTACCCGTTCCTCGAGTTCGGACCACGCTACGCCGCCAGCGCCCACGAAGACCTCGTCGAGGGCTACCGACGCCTCGGGAAATGGGCCGTCTGGCTCTGCGCCATCGTCAACTTCGGCTCCATGTTCATCATCATGGCCGCCCTCACCGTCGTCTCAGCCGCAATCGCACAGTACCTGCTCGGCGTGTACTTCCCCGATTCCGGCTCGATCACCCCCCAAACCCTCAGCGCCATCATCATCACCGTCTGCCTGCTCATCTTGCTGCTGGGCAAATACCGCACCCTTGAGCGCACGATGAAGATCGTGATGACCGTCCTCCTCCTCTCCACCCTCGCCGCCGTTGTCATCGCGCTGACCAAGTCCTCGCCGCGCACGATACCCGACGACACCCCGCCGTGGTGGGGGAGCGCCAACTTCGCCTTCCTCCTCGCCTTCATGGGATGGATGCCCATCCCCATCGACTCCGCGGTCTGGAACTCCATCTGGGTTCAGGAACACCAGCGCATCCACCAGCGCCAAGCCAACCTCCGCGAAGCGATCTTTGATTTCCGCTTCGGCTACATCCTCGCCGGGCTCGTCGCCATCCTCTTCCTCGCGTTGGGCGCACTGGTCATGCACGGGCGTGTCGACGAACTCCAAGACGGCGCCGGCTTCGTCCAGCAGCTCATCGGCACCTACGCCGAAACCCTCGGGCGATGGAGCATCCCCCTCATCGCCATCGCCGCCCTCACAACCATGCTCTCCACCACACTCGTCGTTCTCGACGCCTTCCCCCGCGCCATGCACCGCCTCACCCAGGCCATCCGCGACACCGACCCGCACGAGGACACAAAGCAACGCGGCTACGCCTTCTGGGTCGTCCTTCAGGCACTCATCGCCATGGGCATCATCCTCTTCTCACTCAAAAGCATGAAGACCATGGTGGACCTCGCCACCACCCTCAGCTTCCTCACCGCCCCGATCCTCGCCCTGATCAACTACCTCGTCATCACCCGCCACGCACCAACGAACGCACGCCCGGGGCCGGGCATGCGTGTATGGAGCATCGCATCGATCGCCTTCCTCACCGCCTTCAGCGCTGCGTATCTGGTGTGGCGATTCGTCTGATGTCGTCAAACTCAGTTCAGTGATTGCTCGATGCTTGCATCTAACGCTCGCTCGGCCTCCAACGCCTGCTCGGCGCTCACGCCCGAATCCCGGCAGATCAGCTCCAGCCGGTTTCCCTCAGGGTCCTGAAAGAACATCGCCTTTGCCTGTGCATGCTCAAACCTCGCTTCGATGGGCTCCAGGCCCTCGTGCCGGAGATACTCAAGGTGCGCTTCGTACTCAACCTCGTCAATCTCGAACGCGAGATGGTTCAGCGGGAACGCACGCCGCGTAGGCGGATCGAACTTGCCCCTCGCAGCCGGGTGCCGATCAGGATCAATCAAAGCCAGCAGCTGAGGATGCGACTGGTTCAACGCCGTGTGGCTGTCCCCAACACGCAGAAAGACAATCGTCGGCTCGGTCTTGGGATGCTGCGCGTGCAGCTCAAACCCGAGCACACGCTGATAAAACGCGCTCAGGAGCTCGATATCCTGCGCATTGAGCACGATCTCCGCGATGCCCCGGATATTCGCGATCGCTCATCCCTTCAGCCACCGCTCAAGATAATGAATATCAACGCCGCCACGCTTAAAGTCCGCGTTGTTCATCAGCTCCGCGTGCAGCGGGATCGTCGTCTTGATCGGCCCCACCTTGAACTCGTGCAACGCGCGTGACGCACGCTTGATCGCCGCGTCACGATCCGCACCCCACACGATCATCTTCCCGATCATCGAGTCGTAGTTCGGAGGCACCCGATACCCGGCGCACACATGGCTGTCCATACGCACGCCAAGCCCACCGGGCGCACGGTAGGTCTCGATCAACCCCGCGCTCGGGCGGAAGTCCTTCGTGTGGTCCTCCGCGCAGATGCGGCACTCGATCGCGTGACCGTTGACCTTGATCTCTTTCTGCTTGTACGGAATCTTCTCGCCCGCCGCAACCATGATCGACATCTTCACGATGTCCACGCCCGTGATCATCTCGGTCACCGGGTGCTCGACCTGAACACGCGTGTTCACCTCGAGCATGTAGAAGTTCTGCTTGTCGTCCATCAGGAACTCGACCGTCGCCGCGCCAGAATACTCGGCGCTCTTGACCAGCTTCGCCGCCGATTCACAGATCTTCTCGATCTTCTTCCGCTCAATTCCCGGCCCGGGCGCTTCCTCGATCACCTTCTGGTGACGACGCTGCATCGAGCAGTCGCGCTCCCAGAGATGGATCGCGTTGCCGTGCTTGTCACCGATGGTCTGGACCTCAACATGGCGTGCATGCTCAAGGAACTTCTCAATAAACACCGCCCCGTTGCCGAACGCCGCCAGCGCCTCCTGCTGCGCCTTGCTGATGTTCGTGCGGAGCGTCGCCTCGTTCCGGCAGATCCGCATCCCGCGCCCGCCGCCGCCCGCCGCCGCCTTGATGATCACCGGGTAGCCGATCTCACTGGCAACCTCGACGGCCTCGTCGACTTCTTCGATCGCGCCCTCGCTGCCCGGGAACACGGGCACGCCAGCCGCTTTCGCGTACCGCTTCGCTTCAACCTTGTCGCCCAGCTTGCCCATCGCCTCGGGGCTCGGGCCGATGAACTCGATCTTGCAGTCGCGGCAGATCTCGCTGAACTCCGCACGCTCGCTCAGGAACCCGTAGCCGGGGTGGATCGCGTCCGCGTTGGTCACCTCCGCGGCGCTGATGATCCGGGCTATGTTCAGGTACGAGTCCTTCGAAGGCCCAGGGCCGATACAGATCGCCTCGTCCGCGTCCTTGAGGTACGGCGCGTCCTTGTCCGCAGTCGAATAGACGCAGACCGTCTCGATATCGAGCTCATGACAAGCCCGCATGATCCGTTGGGCAATCTCACCACGGTTCGCAATCAACACGCGTTTAAACATGGGTTCGTCTCTCGATCGCGGCGCATGATTCAGGGCGGAGAACGCACAGACTTCCCCGCGGCGCAGGAATAGTTGAATGGATTTACTTGAGCACGATCAGCGGCTGTCCGAACTCCACGGCATCGCCATCCTTCACAAGGATCTTCTCAACAACGCCCGACTGTTCTGCCTTGATCTCATTAAAGACCTTCATCGCCTCAACCAGACACACCACCGTGTCGGGTCCCACATTGTCACCCACGGACACGAACGACTTCGCATCAGGGCTCGGCTTGGTATAGAAAGTCCCAACCATGGGCGAATCGATCGTCTTGGCTTCCGCTGACGGGGCCGTGGGAGCCTCCGCTGCTGGAGCGGCCGCCGGTGCCGAACCCGCAGCCGGTGCCGCGGGCATCGCGACGGGTGCCTGCTGAATGATCGGTGCCTGATCGCCGCCGCGCTTGATGGTGACCGTTTCCTGCTGATCGTGGAGGTCAATCTCCGTCAGCTCGTTCTCAACCATCAGACGGACCAGCTCTTTAAGTTTGCGAATATCAATCATGGTGTGTTTCGACAGTGTGTGAAGTTCCGCACGCGCATCCCGCGATATCCGATCGAGGGGAACCCCGCGTGCATTGGTCTGTATCATACCCTCGAACCCCATTCAACGCGAATGCGCACGATCACGCTTCGATCTTTCCCGAACCCGTTGAGGTCAATACGACTGATGCCCAAACAGGAACCACTCAAACCGGGCACCGATCGCATCGCGCACATGCTCCCTGTTACCATCGCGCTCATCACACTCGCGCTGGCGTTCACGCCCATGTTCACACTCGCGCGGGCCATCATCACAGACATCGGCACCCTCCCCGACGCCCTCTTCACCATCCCGCGCTTCATCCTCCTCGCCCGATCGATCCTCACCGTTGCCCTCATCGCCCTCATCGCGACCATGCTCGCCTACCCGCTCGCGCGCGTCCTGACAGCACGCCGAACACCATCCACGACCATCCTCAGCGCCCTGATGCTCTGCCCCATATGGCTCCCCCCGTTCATGATCTACGCCGCGGGCAACCTGCTCCGTGATCCGGGCACGATCGTGGGGCGAGCGCTGGTGCACTTCGCCACCTCGTCCCCAGATCTCCGCTGGGTCACGATCTGGGCCGGCTACGCGATCGCCGTCCTCGGCCTCGCGCTCTGGTCCGCACCCATCGCCGCCGTCCTCATCGCATCGGGATGGGGATCGCGTTCCGGGATATACGACGACATGATCGCGCTCGAACCAATCGGACGAGTCCGTCGGACCCTGTTCAACCTGCGCCTGCGCCGGCCAGTACTGATCCGCGCCTTCACACTCATCGCAATCCTGATGCTCGGCTCCGCGGTGCCCCTGCACCTCGCCCAGCTCGACACCTGGTCGATTGTCACCTGGAGACAACTCACCGAGCACCCGCCAGAGCAGTGGGGGAGGATATGGATCTCATCCATACCCATGCTCGTCACCGCGCTGCTGGGCGCAAAGCTCATCGCGTCCATCCTCAGCGATCGCCTCGCCCACGAAGACCCGATCACACAGCCGGCACCCGTCTCCCGGACAAGCACCGCCGCCACACTCGCCGTGTTCTCACTCGCTGTGCTCGTCCCGCTGCTCGCGATGCTCCTCACCCTCGCGGACACGCGAAGTGTCCTCGTTTTCTGGGAACGACACGCATCCGCCGTCGCGGAGACCTCCCTCACCGCGATCCTGGTGGCACTCGCATCCCTCCTGATCGCCCTATCGTTTGCATTCGCGTCAACTTCACCCCTCCCGATCCACCGCCGCATCGCACGAACTGCGCTGACCGGACTCTGCATCCTCGGGCTCATGCCCGGCGTCCTCGTCGGCGCCTCCATCGCCCGAAACGGGATCATCGGGTTCGACCTCCCGAACCTGGCCCCCTTCTGGGCTTCACTCACCCGATATGCCTTCATCGCCGCAATCGTCGGCGTCCTCTGCGCCAGCTCCGAATCGCCCGATCGACGCAGCGCACGCATCCAGATCGCAGGCCCATCCCTCCGCGCATGGGCAATCGCGACCCTCCCCGGCTTCCTCTTACCGCTCCTCGCCTGCGTTCCTGTGGTGTTCCTGCTCGCGATGTTCGAGATCGAGTCCGCCGTCCTCGTGACCCCCCCGGGCATCGACTCACTCCCGCAGCAACTCCTCTCCGACCTTCACTACACCCGCCTGGAGCAACTCAGCGCCGCGGGGGTCAATCTGCTCACGCTCGGGGTGATCTTCTCGCTCATCGCGTCGCTCCTCCTCACACGCCGAAACAACCCAACATGACAAGCAACTCAACCCCATCGGTCCGGTACGCCTATATGATATTGATATTCAATCGCGCTCATACATGATCCGTACCCACACACGACATGCCGTCCTCCCCCTCCTCAGCGCGATCACCTGCGTGCTGTGCGGATGTGATGGCCAAGGGCTCGAGTCCTCCGCATCCCTCAACACAACACGCGTAATCGGCGAGTCGGGCACCTACAACGGGCAGTTCGTCTACCCAAGAGGCATGGATATCTTCGAGTACGAGGGGGCACCGCACGCCATCCTCGTCGACAAGACCGCCCGCCTCCAGCTCATGAACCTCGAGACGGGCACCGTCATCGGCGCAATCCACACCCCCCGATGGGATCGCGGAAAACCCACCGGCCTCACCGCCGCCCCCTCACTCCTCAACGAATCCAAACTCGCGATCTATGTCGCCGACACCCACGAGTTCCGCGTACTCATGTACGAGTTGCCCCTCGAACCCACGGACGACCCACAGCCCACAGAACCCGATTACCAGTTCGGATCATTCGGCGAAGAACCAGGCCAGTTCATCTACCCCACAGACATCGCCGTCGACACAGACGAAAACAACGCCGTCACCGATATCTATGTCTCCGAATACGGCGGAAACGATCGCATAAACCACTTCCGCATAGATCGTTCCACCAACCCACCCAGCGTCATATGGGATTCCCAGATCGGCGTTGTCGGCGAAGAGGTCGACGCATCCGATCATCCCCTCGCCATGTCCCGACCACAATCCATCGAACTCTGGACAAACCCAACCACCAACCAGCGTGAGATCGTCGTCACATCCGCATCGCATCATCGAATCGGACGCATCACCACACAGGGCGAACTCATCACCTGGTTCGGAGATCCGCTCGACACTTCCGACACCGCCTTCAACTTTCCATACGGGCTGACTATCCTCGAAGACAACACCGCCCTGATCGCCGAGTTTGGCGGGAATCGAATAACACGCATCGATCTTGAATCCGGCGAGCACCTTTTCCGGTATGGTGAGACAGGGCGCAGCGTCGGACAGCTCGCCCAACCATGGGCAGTCGGCGTCGCCGGGGACCAACTCGTGATACTCGATTCAGGCAACTCACGACTCCAGTTCTGCGATCTCCCGATCGATCTCCCCCCAGAGTACGCCCAACCCGGCGCGGGGGGCACCCCATGACCCACTCCACCCTCGCCGAGCTCGCGATCGGACCCATACAGTTCCAGCGAGAGACATACCTCCTCCTCATACCAATCCTCGCGATACTCACCATCTTCATCGCGAGAAAATCAATCTCCGGCCTCGGAAAGTCCTCCCGCGTTGTCGCACTCGTCGTCCGCCTGATCGCCATCACCCTCATCGTCGCCGCACTCGCAGAACCATCCATCCGCGATGTCTCAAAGGATGTCGGCGTCACCGTCATCGTCGACGCCTCCCGCTCAATACCCTCCGGCGCTCAGGAACAAATCGACGCCTACATCGCCCAAGCCCAGCAGGACTCGCGACAATCAAACGACGAGCTCGGTGTCATCACCGTCGCAGAAAACGCGTACTCCCAGGCATCCGTATCACGCGCAACGACCCGCGTCGATCGACAGTTCATCGGCGCAACCGACGGCACGAACCTCATGTCGGGCGTCTCCCTCGCCATCGCGTCCGCCCCCGACAATGTCGCAAACCGCATCGTCCTCATCTCCGACGGCAACGAGACCGACGGCTCACTCCTCCGAGCCGCACAAGCCGCCAAAGCACAGGGCATCCCCATCGACATCCTCCCCGTCGAGTTCGCATACGCCGACGAGGTCATCGTCGAAAATGTCCAGGTCCCCGCAAACTCACGCGTAGGCGATACCGTCACTCTCAAAGTCGTCCTCAACGCAACAACACCCGCCGCCGGACGCCTGCTGATCTCTCAGGACGGCACCCTCATCGACATCAACCCCGCCGACGAGACAGAGCTCGGCAAAATCGTCGAACTCAATCCCGGACGAAATGTCCTCTCTGTCGCGCTCGATGTCACCCGCCCCGGCGCAATCACATACGAGGCCGTCTTCGAACCACTCACCGGACTCACAGCAGAAGGCAACTCCACAGGGACACAGGGCGACTCCATCACCGAAAACAACAGGGGTTCCGCCATCACCTTCGTCGGTTCCGAGGGCACCGTCCTGATCGTCGCCGACGACTCCAACGAAGCCGTCGTCTTCGAGGATGTGCTCGCACGCGCCAAGGTCGCGACAAGACGCATTCCCTCTTCACAGTTCCCAACATCACTCCCCGAGCTCGCATCCTACGAAGGCATCGTATTCCTCAATCAATCCGCCTACGCCTACTCCGAAGCCCAGCAGGAGCTCCTCCGCCAATACATCAAGGACACCGGCGGCGGGCTCGTCATGGTCGGAGGGCCCGAGTCCTTCGGCGCCGGCGGATGGATCGGCTCCCCCCTCGCAGACGCGCTCCCCATACGCCTCGACCCACCACAAAAACGACAGATGCCACGCGGCGCACTCGCGCTCATCGTCCACTCAGTCGAGATCCCCCAAGGTGTCTTCTACGGCAAGGAAATCTCAAACGCCGCAGTCGATGCCCTCTCACGCCTCGACCTCGTCGGCATCATCGAATACCAAGGGCTCGGAGGCACCGACTGGGTCTACCCCATGAGCCCCGTCGGAGACCGCGTTGCCGTCAAACAAGCAATCCAGAACCTCACCTTCGGCGACATGCCATCCTTCGACCCCTCCCTCCAACTCGCACTCTCAGGGCTCAGCAACGCAGCCGCCGGCCAGAAGCACTGCATCGTCATCTCAGATGGCGACCCCTCCATGTCCCGCTCACTCCTACGCGACTTCAAGAGTGCCGGAATCACCATCTCCGCCGTCGGCGTCAACCCACACTCACCATCAGACACGAACACCCTCCGCACCATGGCCAATGTCACGGGTGGGACCTACTACGCCGTCGCAAACAACGCCCTCGCCACACTCCCCCAGATCTTCATCAAAGAAGCACAGACCATCCGACGCGCCCTCATCTGGGAAGGCGAGCCCTTCTCACCAGCACGCACAGGCGTCCCCTCCGAAACAATGCGAGGAATCAACGCCGTCCCACCAATCAACGGCTATGTCGTCGCCGCAGAACGCGAAGGCCTCTCACTCGTCACCCTCCGAGGCAAAGAAGAAGACCCCATCGCCGCACAATGGCAATACGGGCTCGGCCGCGTCGTCACATTCACCTCAGACGCCTCCACCCGCTGGGCAGGAAGCTGGGTCGCATGGCCCGGATTCTCACAGTTCTGGGAACAACACATCCGCTGGACCATGCGCCCCTCCGGCGACGCAACACTCCGCGTCTCAACAGAAAACATCGGCGAAAAAACACGCGTCATCATCGAAGCATTCGACCCCGAAGGCGAACGACTCAACTTCGCAGACTTCCAGGCACGAACCTCCACACCCGACGGCGAGGGCATCTCCGTTGAGGTCCAACAGGTCGGGCCGGGCCGCTACGAAGGCGAGTTCAACACCGCAGACGCAGGCGAATATGTCGTCAACCTCCTATACCGCGCACCGGGCTCAGACGGCAATGTCATCAACGGCAGCGCCCAAGCAGCCGTCACACGACCGTTCGCCGACGAGTTCAAAGCACTCGAAACAAACCTTCCCCTCCTCAAACAGGTCGCCTCCATCACCGGCGGCCGCGAACTCCCCTCAGACCCATCACTCGCCGACATCTGGGGACGCGACGGGCTCGAGATGCCAGTTACCCTCACCCCCGCATGGCTTCTCTTCGCCATCATCGGCATCGGCATCTTCCTCCTCGATGTCGCCGTACGACGCGTGAGAATAGACCCCGCCATGATCGCCGCATTCGTCCGACGCGGCGCCACCAAGGAATCCCGCAAGTCCGAGGCCTCAACCGAAGCCATGCGCATGGCACGCACCCGCGCCCAATCCCGAACCGGCGACGACCGCAAGCAGCAGTCCTCCCGCAAGTTTGAGGCAAACCCCGAGCGCGCCAAATCCGCCGAGCCCATCGCACTCACCGGCGAAGAAGAGCAGGACAAGCCAACCATCGGCAAACCCAAACGAACCGTCGAGAAGCCCAAGGAAGAGCCCACCGACTCACTCTCAGCGCTGCGAGCCGCAAAGAAGCGCGCCCGCGACGACATGAACAACAACGAAAACGACTGACACAACGCGCACGCGTTCCATTTTCGATAGGAGCCCACCATGGCCGCCAACCAGGACCACTTCGAGACACCCGACGAAGTCAAAGCACAATGCGATGCATTCCGCAAAACCTTCTCCGAGCTGCGAACAGAAATCGGAAAGGTCATGGTCGGCCAACAACCCGTCGTCGACGCCGTCCTCGTGGCACTCTTCGCCGGCGGCAATGTCCTCCTCGAAGGCGTACCGGGTCTCGGTAAAACCCTCCTCGTGCGCACACTCGCCACGACTTTGCACCTGCCCTTCAACCGCATCCAGTTCACCCCCGACCTGATGCCCGCCGATGTCATCGGCACCAACATCGTGAGTGAAGATGCAGAGACCGGACGCCGCTCCTTCGAGTTCCAGAAGGGCCCCATCTTCGCACAGGTCCTCCTCGCCGACGAAATCAACCGCGCCACACCCAAGACCCAATCCGCGCTCCTCGAAGCCATGCAGGAACACTCCGTCACCGTCGCCGGGCAAACCTACACACTCGACGAACCCTTCCTCGTCCTCGCCACCCAGAACCCCATCGAGCAGGAAGGCACCTACCCCCTCCCCGAAGCCCAGCTCGACCGCTTCCTCCTCAAGATCGATGTCGGGTACGCCGGGCTCACCGACCTCATGGAAATCATCGACCGCACCACCGGCGCGGAAAACCCCAAAGCATCCGCCATCGTCGACGGCCACCGCATCCTCGAGATGCAGAACCTCGTCCGCTCCGTCGTCGTCGCCCCCCATGTCAAGCAGTACGCCGCCCGCCTCGTCCTCGCCACCCACCCCGAAACCGACACCGCCGCCGGCGGCCCCAACGGCCCAACCAACCGCTATGTCCGCTGCGGCGTCTCCCCCCGCGGCGCCCAGGCCCTCATCCTCGCCGGCAAAGTCCGCGCCCTCGTCGACGGCCGCTTCCATGTCTCCTACGAAGACATCAAAGATGTCGCCCTCTCCTGCCTCCGCCACCGCGTCCTCCTCAACTTCGAAGCCGAGGCCGATCGCGTCAACGCCGACGACCTCGTCGCCGAAATCCTCAAACTCACCCCAACCCAACCAACCGCGATGGTGGGGGCGTAAGAGAGTGAAGACTGAACGCAGAGGACGCAAAGGTCACGCAGAGGCGCAGAGAAGACTTTGAGTGGAAAGCATGGAACGGATCGAACTCCCACAGTCACTGAATCAGCTCAGCCATCAGGTCATCGGCTGCGCCATCGAAGTGCACAAGGAACTCGGCCCGGGCCTCCTCGAATCCGTTTACGAAGCCGCCATGTGCGTCGAACTCCAGCACGCTGGCATTCAATTCGCCCAGCAAGTCACCATCGCCGCCGACTACAAAGGCACCCCACTCCCACCCCAGCGCCTCGATCTACTCATCGAAGGCCAACTCATCCTCGAACTCAAAGCCGTCCGCGCAGTCGACGACCTCCACCTCGCCCAACTCGTCTCCTACCTCCGCCTCACCAACAAGCCCCTCGGGCTCCTCATCAACTTCCACGCCCCAACCATCCAAAAAGGAACATACCGCCGCATCAACTCCAAAGTCGTCCGCACACCAAACTCTTCCTAACCCACTCTCCTTCTTCTCTGCGCCTCTGCGTCCCCTTTGCGACCTCTGCGTTCAAAAAGAAACACCCGCCACATGCTCCGATCAGAAAACCCAACCCGCCCCGCCACCATCGACGAGCTCCTCTCCTCCGACCTCATCGCCAAGGTCTCCCAGCTCGACATCACCTCGCGCAAGATATTCGCCGGCAAGCTCAAGGGCGAACGACGCTCAAAGAAACGAGGCGAGTCCGTCGAGTTCGCCGACCACCGCCCCTACGCCATCGGCGACGACCTGCGACACATCGACTGGAATATCTACGGCCGCCTCGACCGCTTCTTCATGAAACTCTTCATGGAAGAAGAAGACCTCTCGCTCCACATCGTCATCGACGCCTCCGCCTCCACCGACTGCGGCGAACCCAACAAGTTCTATTACATGCAGCAGGTCGCCATGGCCCTCGGGTACATCGGCCTCATCAACCTCAACCGCGTGGCAGTAACAGCAGTGGGGCTCCGTGACGAACTCGTCATCCCCGGCGGCGAAAAATCAATCGCAGGCAACATCCGTGACCTAAGAGGCCGCCGCCGAACCCACGACCTCGCCCGCTTCCTCTGCTCCATCACCCCCGAGTCAGGCACCGACTTCGCCCAGGCATGCAAACGCATCGCTATGACCCGCCGAGGAAAGGGCGTCATGATCGTCCTCTCCGATTTCTTCATGAAGGAAGGCTACGAAACCGGACTCCGACTCTTGGTCGGGCGCGGGTACGATGTCTTCGCGATCCAGACCTTGTCCCCGCAAGAGGTCAACCCCGACATCGCCGGCGACCTCCAACTCCGCGACATCGAAGACAACGACATGGCCGAGGTCACCATCTCCGCCCCCTTGCTCAAGAAGTACAAAGAAAACCTCGCCGCCTACTGCGAGGACCTCCGAAACTTCTGCGCCCGCCGCGAGATCTCCGCCCTCACCATCCAAACCGACACCCCCATCGACACCCTCCTCCTCGACTACATGCGAAAGCGGGGGCTGTTGCGGTGAGCAAAACGGCCGGCACCATCATCTCGACGAGTATTGTCTGGATCATCCTGATCGTGCTGGCGATCTCAGTCCGGCCAGCGTTTTCCGTGCCTTCGACGATCGTTCGAGTGAATGTTGAGAACACGACACACGAAACGATGAGAGTGGCATTCTTCGTTTCTGATGGAACGACGGTCGGCTCGGTTGTGTCCGCCGGCGAGATGACAGAGTGCATCTTGTTTGAGGGTGAGTTGTCAAACCCGAAAGCGCCTCAATCTGTGCACATCGTTGTGGTTGATGAAGGTACTGGTCTCGTCCTCAACAACGAGTTCGGCATCTCAAGGTCACAAGACGGCTTCGCTCTGTCCCCTGCATCACTGGTGATCAAGTATCCCGAAGAGGATGAGATACAGAGACAAGTCGAAGTCACGATGAGCGATGGAGTCACCCAATGACCTTCGCCGACCACACGCCCATCCCGCGCTCCTTCCCCGCCCCAGCGGGGGAGGTGGCACGGCCGCAGGCCGTGACGGAGGGGGCCTCTTCTCTCCTCCCCCGGGCCTCCGGGGGAGGTGCCGAACAAAGTGAGGCGGAGGGGGTCTCCTCTTCGTGCCTTCCCCGCCCCGCCGGGGAAGGTGGCACGCGCAGCGTGACGGATGGGGTCTTCATCTCCCCCTCAGGGTGCCACGGGTTGCTCCGAAGGGCAACCCGTGCGCTGAGTGGTCGTTGGGATACCGACATCACGGACACCCAAGTCATGCGGAGGGCACGGGTTGTCCGTCTCCGACGGAGCAACCCGTGGCACCCAGAACAAACCGCCACACTCCCCTCCCCAAGAGGGGTTGCATGGGAAACCTCCCCTGCACAAGCGACGAGAGCAAATCGATTCACTACGCTATCCCTATTCGCATTCTTCGGAGTCTTCACTTTTTTACTCTCAGGGTGTTGCCATGATCGCTCACTGATCAAGCACAATATGAGTGATGAGCAAGTGTTCCGGATCGCGACAAAGCAGTTCGAGGGGAATACCTCGCTCAATAAGCGATTCCAAACCGCTGCGAGGATGGTCGACTGGAACGGCGTGTATCCAAACAACTATGAAACATCGTACATCCCAGCCGTCTACTGGGAATCAGACACCGAGCAAATGAGGATACCGGTGTACCGCTGCTTATACGGGCACAAGTTTCCACAGGGTGATGCGGTTTTTCAGTTTGATTCAGACGGTGGTTTGATCGATGCACGTCTCGATCAGAGGAGTTACAAACCGCTCCCATACGACAGCTTCGATCGAGCAGGCGAGGAATTCGATGACCCTTGGGGTAAGCCAGAAACACTCACGCATACATTGTGGTTGAGTTTGCGTTCGGATGACATGCAACCGGCTTCAGCATCAATCCGCTTGCCGCGCTCCGACAGAGAAGAGATTAGCCGGGTTGTTAAAATCCGCTACCGCACCACCTCAAACAGAAGCAGCTTGCTGAGTGGTGGACTGACCATCCACACCGAGCCCATGGTGGACTTCGTTGTTCTTGACGAGCAAGGACCCGTAATTCGCACGAACCCGCTGTACAACGCATACATCGTGCAAGAAGATGACTTTGCAGAACGCTCTGGTTCATGGCGACCGCAATCAACTCGCGACAAGCCGTTCCCCGAGTTTGAAGCACACTTTCAATCAAAGATTCTTCTCGCTCCCCATGAGGGCGTGACACTAACTGTGGGTATCGATGAAAGTGAGGCCACCCCATGACCTTCGCCGCCCCCCTCCTCGCCGGGATCGTCGCCGCTATCGCTATCCCGACGCTCATCATCCTCTACTTCCTCAAGCTCCGCCGCATCCCGCGCGAGGTCTCCTCCACGCTCCTCTGGAAGAAGACCATCCAGGACCTGCAGGCCAACGCCCCCTTCCAGCGCCTCCGCAAAAACCTCCTCCTCTTCCTCCAACTCATCGTCCTCGGGCTCATCATCCTCGCCCTCGCCCAACCCCGCAGCGCCACCACCAGCGAGCAGGGCAAGAAGTACCTCATCATGATCGACCGCTCCGCCTCCATGGCCGCCGTCGACGGTACCGACACCCTGGGATCCAAGTCCCGACTCGAGCGCGCCAAAGAAGACGCCATCACCCTCATCGAATCGATGCGTGAGCCATCCGTCTTCTCGCAAGGTGAAAAAGCCGACGAGGCCATGGTCATCGCCTTCGACGCCAGCGCCGAGATCATCGAACAGTTCACCTCCGACCAAAACGCACTCATCAACGCGATCAACTCGATCGAGCAGACCGACGCGCCCTCCTCCATCGAGGAGGCCTACCGCCTCGCGCAGGCCCAGCGCCCCAACCGCATCGTCACCGACGCCAACGAAGCCGGTGAGGTCCTCAACACCATTGAGCTCGATGAACTCAAAGGCGGCGATCCCTACTTCTTCCACCTCTACTCCGACGGCCGCATCCCCGACATCCAATCCGTTCGCGCCGACCAGGTCGAAGGACAGTTCGCCTTCGAATACCACGCGATGGGCACGCAAACCTCCAACAACATCGGGCTCGTCGCACTCCGATCCGAACGCGATTACGACGACCCCACCAAGCTCTCCATCTTCGTTGGCGTGCAATCCACCGACACCATCGAGCGCTCCATCGACGCCGAGCTCATCATCGACGGCGTCACCCGCTCCGTCCGTCAGATCGACCTGCCCGCCGCCACCATCGACGACACCACCGGGCAGAAGACCACCGCCACGGGAGGCGTCGTCTTCGAACTCGTCGAGCCCAACGCCGTACTCGCTCGCGTCCGCCTCGACACCAACGGCGACGAGAACCCCGAAGCCGATGTCCTCCTCACCGACAACGAGGGCGCCCTCATCGTCCCGCCCGCCAAGCAGGCCGCCGTCGCACTCGTGTCCACCGGCAACCTCTTCGTCCAATCCGCGATCGCCGGGTTCCCGCTCTCGCGCTTCGAGGTGATGTCCCCGTCGCAGTACGAGATCAAACGCGACAACGGCGACATGGCCGTCTTCGATGTCGTCGTCTTCGACAACTACCTCCCGCGCCCCGACGAGCTCGATCGCCGACTCGAACCCGGGCGTTACCTGATCCTCGGGCGCACCCTCACCGGCCCGCTCGGCGTCATCGACAACGGCGTCGGGCAAGGCGGCGCGCTCATCGACTGGCGCCGCACGCACCCCGTCCTCCGCGACCTCACCCTCGACGCGCTCCTGATGGCCGAGACGCCCAACATCGAGATCCCCAAGGGCTCGGGCGTCGTCTCCCTCGCCGAGACCGCAACAGGGCCCGCGATGTACGAGACCTCCGACGCCGATGTCCGCGCGATCGTGGTGCCCTTCGACATCACCAAAACCAACTGGCCGTTCGATGTCTCGTTCGTCGTCTTCCTCGCGAGTGCGGTCGATTACCTGGGCACCGGATCCGTCGTCGCGATCGATCAGACGGATCGACTGATCCAACCCGGGAGTGTCCTCGCCGATCGCATCCCCGCCGACGCGCGTTCGGTGCGGGTCCAGCTCCCCGACGGCACGCGCTCGCCCGAGATCATCCCCAGCGCTGACGGGCGCGTGGTGTACGGGCCGATCCAGCAGACCGGGCTCTACACCCTCCGCTGGCGCGGCACGCCAGGGCCCACGGATGTTGTCCGTGACGATGAGATCCAGCGCTTGTTTGCGGCGAATCTGCTCGATCCGACAGAGAGCGATGTTTCGACTCAGCCCACCATTGCGCTGGCGAATACGCTGGTGAGCGCCGAGTCCGCGGTTGAGCGGAAGAGCATCAAGGACTGGTGGCCGTGGCTGCTGATGGGTGCGCTGGCGATCCTGATGTTTGAGTGGTGGATCTACAACAAGAAGATGTACTTGTGAGCTGAGTGATCGTTCCTGAGGGTGCCCTGCTTTGACCCGACCAACGGGAGGAGAAAGCAGGTTGTCGGGTGCGTCCGGTTCCTGCTTTGTCCCGCCAGAGGCGGGCTCAAAGCAGGGCACCCATCGGGTCTGGTATTTGAAGATCCCCTCCGCTCCGCCAGAGGCGGACCACCTCCCCCGCACGCGCGGGGGAGGAGAGGTTAGCTCGCGTTGCGGGAGCGAATGACGAGGTCGCGGAAGGCGTTGATGTCGGAGATGTTGATCTTGCCGTCGTTGTTGATGTCGGCGTTGTCGTCCTTGCGGTCGAAGTCGGAGAGGAAGGCCTCGTAGTCGGCGGGGCCCATGGTGCGGTCGCCGTCGGTGTCGTAGTTGGTGATGAAGGTGTCGACTTCCTGGTATTCGACCCAGGCGTTCCAGGCGTCGTTGGTTTCGTCGATGTTGAGTTCGCCGTCGCCGTCGTAGTCGAAGTTGCTCTCGGCGGTGCGCATCTGGTTGCCCCAGAACTCTCGTTCCTGTCGGCGGGCGGCGCGGCGTTCTTCTTCGGAGACTTCGCCGTCGTTGTTGGTGTCCATGCGGCGTTGCTCTTGGGCGCGGCGTTCCTGCTCGCGTTGGTCCATGTGCGCGTCGAAGGCGGCCTGCTCTTCTTCGTCGAGGATGCCGTCGCCGTCGATGTCGAACTGGGCCATGAGTTGTTGACCCTCGGCGGTTTGTTCGAACATGGCTTTTTGGAAGGCGCGCCATTCGTCGCCGGACATGTCGCCGTCGCCGTCGAGGTCGTGCTCGGCGATGAACTCCTTGCGGAGTCGGTATCCCATGGCCATCTTTTCGAGATCGGAGAGCATGCCGTCGCCGTCGGCGTCGAACTCGTGCATGCGATCGATGAGGGCGGCCATCATCGAGATCATGCCCTGGACCTGATTGCGTGAGCGGGGGGGGATGGATTGGCCCTCTGCGGATTCGAAGAAGACCTTGGCGGGGCTTGGGGAGGTGGGGAGGGAGAAGAGGTCGAACCCGGCGGACTTGGGTTGGGACGGTGGCGGGGTGGGGGTTGGTTCGGGGGTGGGGGCGGTGTTGGTGCTGGACATGTACCAGGCGGCACCGATGATGCCGGTGCCCATCGCGACCGTGAAGATGGCGGCTGCGGCTTTGGTGTTCATGTCGGAGACCCCCTCGTTGTGCGTGTCTTTGGTGGTACCAGCCGGTGTTGGTACGGGTTGCGATGTGGGTGGGTTCGATGGGGAGGGGGTGGTGGAGGCGGATGGGAAGAAGGCATCCCGCCAGAGGCGGGTCTGCGACTCCATCAGGGATTGGGGATTAGGGAAGACCCCCTCCGCCGACTTCGTCGGCACCTCCCCCGCACGCGCGGGGGAGGAGAGGGAAGACCCCTCCGAGCCGACTTCGGCGGATCGGTAACAAACGGGGGAGGATGCGGGTGAGGTGGTTGTTGATGTGCTTGGTGTGGTGCTGGGGCGGGATGGTTGTTCGCCGCACTGCGCGGCGTTGCCGCGAGTACGGGCACCCGGATCGTCCGCAGACACATCACTCTCGGGTGTGGGCGTTGATGATTTGCGGAGGGTGGTGGCGGCTTTGCGGACGGTTTCGGCGTGGGCGGGTGTTTCGGGGCGGTCGCGGAGGAGGTCTGTGAGGCGTGCGGTGGCGAGGGTCTGGGCCTCGTCCTCGAGGAGTGCGCGGCGGGTTGCGTTGGCGCGGGTGAAGCGTTTGTGGGCGTTGTCGAACTGGGGGGAGGAGAGGAGGTCGTCGAGCTGGTCGAGGGTGAGTTGGTGGAGCTGGCAGAGTTCGGCGGTGGTGATGGAGGGGTTGAGGAGGTCCTCGATGAGGGAGGGGAGGGAGGGATTGGGGATCAGGGATTGGGGATTGGGGGAGGAGAGGGAAGACCCCTCCGATCCGCCTTCGGCGGACCACCTCCCTCGTCCGCCACAGGCGGATCGCGGGGAGGGACAAGATGCCCATTGCGTCTTGCTATGCTCGGCGCTTGCCTCGCTGGTGTGGGGGAGGCCGGAGTTTGGGAAGAGGGGGTGGGGGAGGAAGGTGGGGGTTGGTTTGGTTGGTGCGTGCATGATCGGCTCCCTTTGCGGTTGTCGCGTTTGGGGGCGGGGGCACGGGCGGTTGGTTTGGTCACATGGGGGTGAGTTGGGGGAATTGTACTTGGGCGGCACGCGGCGTCAAGGTTGGGTGTGTGTAGTGCGCGAAAACAGCGCACAAAGGGGGAGATAGGGGGGAGAAAGGGATTGGGGATTAGGGATTAGGGAATCGCGTCCTCCTTCACTCTGCGCGTCGAAGGAGGACACAGGTTTGTGTGAATCGGAAGGAGGGCACCCGGCGAAGATCGCGAAGGGCTCGAAGGGGGAAGCGATCAGGTGTCGCTGTGCCACTGGAGCGGGGCGGGGAGGGGGCGATCGGCGAACTCGATGTGGATGACGCGGCGGTGGGTGGGGGCGGTGGATTTGGAGGACGCGTGCAGTGTCAGCGGGTTCATGAGGACGATATCGCCGGCGTTGGCTTGCAGGGTGATTGGCTGGCGGCCTTGATGGCCCGGGTCGGTGTCGGGCCAGTGGTCGTTGATATCAAGATGGGAGCCTGGGATGCAGCGGAGTGCGCCGTTGGTTGCGGGGGCGGGGTCGAGGTGGAGGCGGGCGGTGAGCATGTCGCGGAGGACCGATGGTGGCGGCTGGACATGGTGGATGTTGTCTTTGATGGACCAGGGGGCGAAGCCGGGGACGGGGTGTTTGTCGCGGACGGCGATGGTGGTGTCGCGGTGCCAGGGGACGCCCCAGTTGTGGGCGGGTGATTTGTCGAAGACGATGGCGCGGACGGGGCGGTAGTTGCCCAGCGATGCGATGGCATCGGCGAAGGGGGCGTGGGCGAGGATGCGCTGGATCAGCGGGGCGCTGGTCGGGATGCGGGCTCCGGCGCGGGCGGCTGGGTCGCTGAGGGCGTCGTCGGCGAGGGGGATGAGGGGGGCGAGCTGGGCGGGGGTGAAGATGGTGGGGAGGAGGGCGCAGCCGTGGGATTGGAAGTCGGTGAGTGGGGGCATGAGGTAGTTTAGATCCGAGTCCAGGGAGTAATTGCGCTTCGTCCTCCTTCGCCCGTTAGGTCGAAGGAGGGCACAGTCAAGAGGGAATCAGAGGGAAGGCACTTGGCGGGAGCCCCGCGCACACGCCAATTGCAATTGCCGCCTAGTAACTTCCACTTGTATATGTATCCGCATGAGACACATTCTCCACTTTCAAGCTGGAAGGAGGCGAAAAATCGGTTTTGAGGTCTGGCTTCGATCGGTACCCAATCAGAATGTCAGCATGAAGCTCAAGCTCGCACTCGCCATTAGCCCTAGTAAAGCCATCGCTCGAGCTATCTGTATCAATTGAATACCAGGGCATACTGTATCCGACCTCATTGGGTATTTGAAACTCGATATCCACTTCGCAGTTCCATTTCATCGGAACACGCAAAATGCCCTCTCCGCCTGAATGAGCCATATCCCAAATGAATTCTACTGAATAAATCTTATGGACGTCGATGATTGAAAAATTTCTAGAATTTGCTGGTGCTTCTGGAACTACAAAGGATAAATCCTCAAATGATAGCAGCTCGTCCTGCAATACTAACTCAACTACTTCATCCTCATTGTGTTCCATCCACTTCACCACATCACTAAAATGATTGGCCCACCATCGAGCAAACTGTGGGTCGTTGTGAAGATCTTTTATCTGCTCAAGCATGAGTAGGTCTGAAAAAGAATGGACTACTTTCAGTCCCAGTTGCGCCACTGCAGAGCATAGAGGGCCATCTTTACAGACAAAAATGCTGTTTGGGTGTTTCGATGCGAAGGATTCGCAAGCATCGAAGATGAACGCATCCGGGATGTCCTTGCGGGCTTTCAGTTGCTTAAACGGCGGCTTCCCTGCGAAATATGCATCCATCACTCGCTTTCCGGCACCCTCGGCAATGTGAAGCATACGAAATGGAAAGTTATTTATGACCCCGACATGATCTGCAATAAGACTGTCGCGTGCAGCATCAAGGATATCTGCGAAAGAAGAGCATTCTCTTCTAGCTTCCAGCTCGAACATCCCGACCCGGCGAGATACTTTGCGCAGCATCTGAGTTGTCTCTTCGATTTCCTTTTTGGCTGCCTCAGCAAACTGCGTCTTCCACTCATTCCATGCCACCTCTGGAACGACCAGAGCCAACTTGCCATCACCGCAAAGATCGGATAGTAATCCAATCTCTGGGCCGGGATTTCGTGGGCTGATTGTGCGTAAGACAGATGTGTCCACAATCACAGAGGGCAGTTTGCTCATGACATCAAATTAACCGATCATCACTCGCAATGCCATGCGCCGGTGCGGTATTGAGCTGCACGACGACCTCGCCTTGCACCTTCTTCGCCTCGTCCGGGTCCACATAGTCGCTGTGGCAGGCGGCCTTGCCCTCGTCGGCACCCACAACCTTCTTGGTCTTTGACGCGAGCTTGTGGATTTCTTCGGGGGAGAGGTAGCCTCGGGTTTCGAGGATCTGGCGTTGTTCTTCGGTGAGGGCGTCGGACTTGATTGGCGCGCCGCGTTCGAAGCCTTCGGCTTTGCCGGATTGGAACTCCTGGATCTCTTTGGAGATGCGGACGGAGCACCAGTCGTGGCCGCACATGGCGCAGAAGTCGGTGTCGACATCGAGGTCCTCGTCGTGGTAGGCGCGGGCGGTGTCTTCGTCGAAGGCGAGCTCGAAGTGCTTGTTCCAGTTGAGGGCGGCGCGGGCCTTGGTGAGTTCGTCGTCCCAGTCGCGTGAGCCGGGGATTCCCAGGGCGACATCGGCGGCGTGTGCGGCGATCTTGTAGGCGATGCAGCCCTCCTTGACATCGCCCTTCTTGGGCAGGCCGAGGTGCTCCTTGGGGGTGACATAGCAGAGCATCGAGGCGCCGTGGTAGGCGATGGAGGTGGCGCCGATGCAGGAGGTGATGTGGTCGTAGCCGGGGAAGACATCGGTGACGAGTGGGCCGAGGACATAGAAGGGGGCGCCGTGGCAGATGGTGCGCTGGAGCTTGGCGTTGTATTCGATCTGATCGAAGGGGACATGGCCGGGGCCTTCGACCATGACCTGGACGCCGCGTTTCCAGGCGCGCTCGGTGAGTTCGCCGATGACCTGGAGTTCGCCGAGTTGGGCGAGGTCGGTTGCGTCGGCCAGGCCGCCGGGTCGGAGCCCGTCGCCGATGGAGAAGGAGACATCGTGCTCGCGCATGAGGTCGCAGATGTCGTCCCAGAGGGTGTACATGATGTTGTCCTGGTTGTGGACGAGCATCCATTTGGCGAGGAGTGAGCCGCCTCGGGAGACGATGCCGATGGCGCGCTTCTTGACATATTTGAGGTGGGCCATGCGGACGCCGGCGTGGATGGTGAAGTAGTCGACGCCTTGTTTGGCTTGGTGCTCGAGGGTTTCCATGATGAGGTCGCGATCGAGGTCCTCGATCTTCTTGCCGATGATCATGGAGTAGATGGGGACGGTGCCGATGGGGACGGTGGCGTTTTCGAGGATGGCTTGGCGGGTGGCGTCGAGGTCGCCTCCGGTTGAGAGGTCCATGACGGTGTCGGCGCCCCAGCGCTCGGCCCATTGGAGTTTTTCGACTTCTTCGTCGGTGCCTGATGCGACGGGGGAGGCGCCCATGTTGGCGTTGACCTTGGTTTTGGATGCGCGGCCGATGGCCATGGGGTCGAGGTTCTTGGCGAGGTGGGCGCGGTTGGCGGGGATGATGAGTCGGCCTGCGGCGATCTCGTCGCGGACCTGCTGTGCGGTGAGGTGGGGCTCACGCTCGGCGACGCGGTGCATCTCGGGGGTGATGATGCCGAGGCGGGCGCTTTCCAACTGCGTGATGGGGGTGAAGCCGGGGGGTGTGGTGACGCGGCGGGTGATGCCTTTGGCGTCGGTGAAGACATGGGCCTCGTGGGCGCAGGGTGAGGAGGCGGCGGGAGTGGTGTCGGCGTCGACGATCTCGACGGACCAGTCGTCGGGGAGGAAGTCCCATGCGGTTTTGTCGGAGGGCTTGGGCATGCCCGGGGTGTCGGGTGAGGAGAACATGTAGGGGCCGCCGATGTCGGGCTTGTGTGCGAATGAGCCGGGGGTTGGGACCTCGGGGTCGGAGCCGGGGTTGTATGCGCCGTGGACGGGGAGTGTGTATTTGGCGTCGGGGGTGGAGGGGCCGCCTTGGACGGTGCGGAATGCGTTGCGCATGTCGTCGGCGGACTTGTATTTGGTGGTCAGCGCGACGGCCTTGCCCGCGGGCGAGGTGATGGCGAGGTGGTCGGGGTTGGTCTTGGGGTAGGTGGTCTGGTTGGTCATGCGCTATGTCCTCAGTGTTGATGCACCGTGGGTCATGCGCGGCAGTCGGTCCGTTCAAGAAGACGGCTTGACTGTCTGCATTCCCTCCGCCGGTGCGAGCCGGATCAGGTTCAACGGGTGCTTCTCAGCGGCGTGGCCGCGCCCCGTGCAGTTGGTGATTGTAGCAGATGGGGAGGGGTGGGGCGTCGCAGTTTGCAGGTCGCGCATTGCAGGAGTATGGAGATCGATTATGGTGCACTCTCGTTCAGTTCACGGGTTGATCTGCGTACCTGAGAAAGGGTGACTTGGTTTCCATCCTTGTCGAGGAATACCCATCGTCGTGGTGGGAGGGGGATTTCGAGCCCGATTGAGATATCGATGCCGTCCATGAGTGATTCATAGATCGAATGGAAAACAGTCTTCTTCGTGGCGAGCGTGTACTCGTTCCCCTGTTCGCCGATGAACTCTTTGATGCTGAGGTACTCGAGATCGATCACGATGTTTCCCTGCTTGTCGATCGCTCCGAATCTCCATTGAGGGGTGGTGCGTGATGAATGCAGTTCTTTCATGACAACCGCCCGGCCGTTGAAGAAGGAATGGACATTGCTTAGCCGTATCCCCCGAGATTGGAGGACGAAGGCCCATGACCCATCGGGATTGATGAATCCCAGACGCCCATCGCTGTACGCGTAGTTGAGCCCTTCGTAGAAATGCCTATTGCCACCCGTGTAGATTGCGGGGAGGACCGTGTTCCCATCATCATCTTTGTATCCGACGTGGTTGTACGTAAGGCCGTAGCCGCCTTTGTACGTTGAGTTCTCGTCGTAGAAAAGGTTGAGCCCGGGAGGGTCTTGAGGTCGATTGAAATGGTGAACAAGCAGCCCGTGCGCATTTGCGGCATCTGATAGCTCGCTGTATGCGGCTTGATATCTTGTATTGTGTGTGTGAATCAGAGCCACCACAATAACGTAGATCACCAAGGGTGATACGAAGATCATCGCGAGGATACTCTTCTTCCCGGGTCTGAATGATCGAGCAGCGCGTAGCAACATTCTCATGTGCAGCATACCCAAGTGACTCGAACAAGGTTCAGATGTTCACGGAATCGAATCACAGACGGTCATCTGAAAGCTGGAATCAGGGTGTAGATCTGACGCACAACCTGAATACCCAGTTGCGATGACATGCAGGTTTGTCGGTGCGTCAGCTCCGCTTGCATCTCGTCTGTGCATGAGTTGTTGGTTGATCCCTCAGATCGCTCTCAGAGCTCGAAGTCGTCGGACTGCTCGGGCTGGTGCTCGATGACGTCGATGCGCAGGCGGGACTGGGTGTTTCGGTCGGCGACGATGAGGGTGTCGCCCTCCCCCTCCCCCTCCGGCGGTGCGAGCCGGATCAGGTTCAACGGGTGCTTCTCAGCGGCGTGGCCGCGCCCCGTGCAGTGGTGGATTGTAGCAAAAAACCCGCCCGGAGTGAGCGGGCGGGTTGGGTCACGAGGAGATGGGGTTTGGATTAGAGCTCGAACTCGCCCGATTCTTCGGGTTGATACTCGAGCGCGTCTACGCGGAGTCGTCGTTCGCGAGATCGGGTTCTCATGGCGATGGTGTCGCCGACGCGTCGTGCGAGGAGTTCGCTGCCCAGC
>Ga0189279_100056_pt1 | contig 146529 bp, 126 predicted proteins | sample N26B6minimetaG_FD_130324 | JGI IMG/M metagenome (GOLD analysis project Ga0189279, IMG submission 130324) | Marine microbial communities from the Costa Rica Dome - N26 B6 mini metaG | ecosystem: Environmental > Aquatic > Marine > Oceanic > Photic zone | place: Costa Rica: the Eastern Pacific... | reverse complement strand
TTACAGATAGATCTAATCTAAAGGTGGGTCACTTTGGCCCGGCGGGGGTGGGTCACTTTCGTCCGGCCAGCTATGGTCACTTTAACCCGGCGAGGGTGGTATACTATGTCCGGCGTTTCCAGTTGTGTACAAAATTAAATTTGAATAACTTAGAACCGTTAAAATGAAAAATAGAAGATTTTAATTATTAATCCCTCTGTTTTATTGTCAACGGTAGACTTCTCAAAAAATGTCAGGTGATAGATACATCGTTATCTCAACTTTAATAATTCAATATGTTATTATTTCAAAAATGAGTTTGAAGAAATATATCACAAGTCTCAAGGGCGGTCTTGCTATTATGATTTTTGTAATAATTTTTGGGGGAGTTTTGGGACTGTTAGAATATGTAAGGATGCATTCATCAAATAAAATAGCTCTGATTTATATGATCTCAATGTTCCTATTCTCCTTGGCATGTTCTCATTTAAAGAAAAATGACGAAAGTAAAGATATAGGGCTGTTAGATCTTGCAATAGGTGCTGTGATGATTTTTTCACCAATATTTGCTTTATGTGAAATAATAGAAATTTTCTATGGCTCGGATTTCTATTATTATAATTTTTAAAACAATATGCATTTTCATGCCATACCTAAAAAGAAGAAGGTCAAAGTTTACAAAGAGCCCATGATTATGAAGGATGGTGGAACCAAGATTATTAGTTTTTTTGAAGAAAGGATTTGTTGGTTGTGGTTCAGTATCAAATACCGGTGGTAAATTGTATATTGATTCTGAAAAAGAATTGGCTGATATTTGATTCATTTTGAGCTTATCGGTACTTGGCTACCCATTCACCGAGATAAGTTCTAAAACCACCCACCTTTAAGCCTACTTCAAGAAACAATTCATAAGGTACTTAGTTGGGAAGTATCAAACCTTGTTGTATTCTTTCTCTTAGAATTAAAAGGTTATATAATAGGAATTGGGGGTTGTTGATGTAATGGCAGAATCGTTTATTTGAGCTTTAGTAACGGTTTGGTTATGCAAAGTGTCCCGAAGGGCATTGCGAATGGGTTTTGTTGGCGGTCTTTTTATTTTCTAAAATCAGGAGAACCATTTGATTGGATTTGGTATTCAAAAGTTACCTCATCATTTTCTGCTCCACGGGTATCATCCTTAATTTCTTTGATCAAAATTGCGGCATAAAATCCATTATTGTTTTGAAGCACAGCTATTTGATTAATATTTGGTCGTCTTACTCTAGATGAACCATCAAAAATCCGAGCATCTTCAATTTCAGTAATTGATTCTTTCCCTTTTGCAATAGCTACAGACCTAATACTTGCTGGGTCATTATATAATTGGATGTTTCTGTCACTTGATTTTGAAAAATCAAGCTCAAACATTAATTCACCTTGTCCAATAAAATACCTGCCATTATTATTTGAGTAGTCAAAGTTTACTTGACCACTAATGGAAGGAGAAACATATTTTTCGTTGGATGGAATAAATTTTTGTTGAGCAAATTCCTTAACTGTTTGGAATGGGTTCTTGCCAATTGGGGGAATTGGTAATACAGGTTCGTCAAGTAAATCCCTCAATAATTCTTCATATTTCGTTTCATAAAGATTTGCGTCTTCAAAACTTATAAACATCCTACCACCTAGAAATGTTGGTGTTTTTCTGATTTCAGGGTTGTTCTTTATTAAAGGGATAACCCAATTGTGATTTTGGTCATTGATAAATTCGGATGTCATAATTTGTTTTTCATATCCCGTTCCTCCTTTACCTTCATTAGCTTTTTTGACATAGGTACTTGAACATACACTTACGATTCTTGACGATTTAGAAAGGCCTCTTTCCATAAAAGAAGCTAAGTCGCTTCCCAGTTTTATATTCCATCTATCCAAAATCACATTAACTCCGTTTGATCTCAATCTTGTAGCAAGTTGTAGAACCCAATCTTTGTGCTCTTCACTGTCATGAGAATATGATATGAAAACAGCTGGTTCAGGATTTTCAGTCATTAGGTTATAATTGGTAAGGTCTTTATTGATTATTTCATTAATGCTTTTTAGTGATTGAATCGTCTTTTCATACTCAGAGATTATTTCAGTGTGAGGCTCTAGGTCTTCACTTAAGTTGATTCTTCGGGTCAAACTATTTATTATGTCTTCTCCAAATGATTCAATACTGGGTCTTAGCTCTGTCATAAGTAAATTTCTTTCCTCTTCACTAAACAAGTTGTCACTTAGATATTGTTTGACTGATTGTCCTATTTGATTCGCAATTGCAATAGGATCCAATTCATTTTTGTAGCCATGGTACAAATAAGGCATGTGATATGTATCCTTTTCTGAATTATGAACTAGTTTGAATACATTTTGGGCTGCTAATTTTCTTTTTAACATCATTAATGGTTCATAGTACCTTGATGAAAATCCTATTTTACTTTTTGCCCTGTTTTTCATTCAAATTATATTATGATTAATTGCTGCTTCCGTCCCGTGTATGATGTCGTAGCTAATGGTAGGAGGCTATACATTATACACATTGTTAACTAACGTACTTATTTTATTATTCTAAGCAGAACATCTGGTATATCATCAAAATTTTCAACCCAAATGACATTTAATCCTAATTCATTTGCGTCCTGCTCTTCCAATAATATTGTCATTTTATCTATAGTTTCCGAACTATTACTAAAACTAGGTGTCTTCTTGATAATGAAGTGATTTAAATTATTAGTTGGATCTTTTCTGTTTGATACATCTAAAAGTCTTCTCAAGTTAGGATCTGTTAAGCTCAAACCAATAAATAGACAAGTGTTCTGACTTAGTTTGTTTAACTGAATCAAATTTGCCCAGCTAAATGGGTCAATGAACTGAGTGTGATATGCGTCTTCACTAAATACTATTTCAGTTTCTTTTGAAATTCTTCCTTTTCTAGGCAAAAAACCATGAACATGATATATTGGAAGTTCAGCGGGGTTGCTTCTTAAACCTTCAGTGAAAATAGAGCTGTGTTTTACATTACTACTTTTTAGGTTTTCTTCGATGAGACCATCAAAATTGAATGTGATGATTGAATCAAGTGGCTTACTGTTTCTCTGTGGCCTTGAAACATCTACGATTGCATCAATAAGGTCACATGAGGTTGGATTGCCATCGTATAATGCTTCTCTTAACTCTGGAAGGAAATCTTTACCAAGGTTTGACTTCAAGTATTTTCCTATCATTAGTGATGATGACCCTAGTCTTCTTTGAAATTCATTCGCGCTAACATTTTTAAGAGAGATGGAATGGTCATTAGAAATCTTTATCATCATTGATTCAAGAAGTCTTAATAGAAGATTATTCCATGATGGAATTCCTGCACCAATCGAGACACCAGCTCCACAAACCAAAGTGAGCTTACCCGTTTGAAGGGCGCTAGTTAGGCTTTCGATAGCATTGTCATAGCTTCTTTCAATTTCATGAGAGTCTATTTGGTCAACAATTGCATCGTCAGCAAGTGCCTTTTGTAAGCGTAATATGCCTAATTCTCTATCCCGTGTCAGGTCTACATAGACATACCTAGATAAATATTGAGGGACTGTACTTTGATCAACAAGTACAGGTATTATTCTTGCTTTCTTCTTTGAAATATCACTAAATGCGATTGCAGCATATTCCTGCTGAACCCATTTAGATTGTAGGGAATGATTACTTACAATTATAATTATCGCATCCGCTGTCCTTAATCCTTCTTCTAGTTTTGTAATTAAGTTGTCGCCAACCTTTAACTTCCAGTCGTCATACAAGATTTCGTGCCCGTCATGTTTTAGCCTTTGAGAAATAATCTCTGCATATTTCTTGTCTTTCTGACTATAGCTAATGAATATTTTCATACAGTTCTTTTATGTTGGCTAACGTTCCGGCTAAAAAGCGTTGCTGTCCCGCAGGGCAGCTATGATTTTTAGCCATTGTTGGCACTAGTAATTTCTTTTAGTTTTTCAATCAAATCTATCGTTGGCTTAAATCCTGAGAAGTCAATATTTTCACCGTTAACGGCCTGACCAGAAATTTTCTCGGTAAAATTCTTTTTCTTTCCGGTAAATCCGAAAACCGTTTTGTCAAATAGCGTAGGATATGCTCTGTTGGCCGTTGGAATTTCTGTATCCTGTAATAGCAATTCTGTGGATAGATGACAATGTTGTGCATGAACAGCATGCGTGAAATTCGAGCGAAAGTCAGGAGTAACCAAACTAATCGCATAAAAGTTGGGATGAACTTTGTGCTTATAGACTACACATCCAGAGAACCCATTGACATTCACTTTTTCATATAGACTTTTTAAATTTTTAAGCTGGTTAAAGCCTTCATTGTCATAGTCAAATATTCCAATTAATAAATTTTCCGTCGGCATTTTGTTGATATGGTTTCTCAAAAACTCACCTATGAACGGAGCTCCAGATCCTATACTTCCACCATCGTTGGATTCTTCGTGTTTATTTAAAAAATAGTCGTCCTCAAATTCGCGATTGTTCAAAGCGTTATAAGCCAAGGAAAAAAGAACGTTGTCTGTTTTTCCTTCAAAAATTAGATAAGGTTTTTGAATCTCATTCAACTGATTCTTTGTTCGTTCAGCTATTTCGAGTTCGGTTTCAAGTTTGGTATACAGGTCGGCTAATTGTTCGTTAATCACTAATAAGCCAATGTCTTCTTGAATGTGTTTCTCGTTTGCTTTTGTTATCTGAATTATTTTAGAATTATGATTTCCTTCTTCTTTATAAACTCGATACTTTGAGATTTTATCCCCATCAAGAGAAATAAAATTGAATGAGTGAGAAGCTATAAATATTTGAGCGTGATTTAAATAATTAGTGGAAAAATTCTCAGCCAGTTTTTTTGCTAAACCATATTCACAAGAATTTTCAGGTTCATCAAATCCCCACAATTCAAAGTATTTTGATTTACTAGCAATGTGATTCATGATTGTTGGTATGTAACGTAGTCTAATGCCATCACCTCTCAATTTAAGAGGAATCTCATGTTCGCCAGATTTTGTATCTATAATTAACCTTTGGAATAAATCGGCTATCTCTGTTGGAAATGATAAGTTACTTTCGATTCCAGACACATTTTGAAAATCTTGTTTTAGTTCATTAGTAATTTCTCCAATTTGATTATTGAAGAGTTCAATTGTCTTGCCAAAATTTCCACCCGCAGTATTCCTTGTAGAATCGAAGAGTGATTCCTGTAGCAACGATAGAAGATAAAAGAAGAACCTGTCGTCTCTAATTGCGGGGACATATGTGTATCGGATTTTGTTGAGGAAACCAGTTAAGGTACGTCTTGAAATGTCAACACTTCTTGGCGAAAACTTCCCTCTGTTGATGAGTGCATCAAAGTTGTCTTTGGGTGTGCCAACTAAATTCCCAAGCCTATCCCAAGATTTAGAAACTGTAAACTTCTCCGGTAAAGTAGAATAATTTCCAGGGTTTAAAAAGGTAATTTGAATTTTAATGAACTGCTTTCCTTTAACGCTTTCCTGTCTTACTTCTTGAAGCCTTTCTTTGTTAAAATCTTCAAGAAAATTAGTCTCATTTTTATTGAAGAATAAATCCAAAGCTTTAAGTACATTGGATTTACCAACGTCATTCTTGCCCGAGAAGATATTGAGTTCACTTACAGATTTTACTTTCTCATCCTTGATTGACCTGTAATACTGGATATTAATTTGCTCAATTATCTTCATGCTTTCTTATTGGTGTCAACATAGGAATATAGATCATATGATCTATATATCTTTTATGTGCGGAACTAAGATAAGAGATCTTTTACCCCTTTGAAGGAGGTTTCCGCTACATGGGTATAGATTTCGGTTGTTTTGGTGGAATCATGGCCAAGCAACAATTGAATATGTCTGATATCGGTTCCATCTTCCAATAAATGGGTCGCAAAACTGGACCGCAGCATATGTGGTGTGACCTTCTTTTGAATGCCAGCTTTTTTGGCAGCGTTGGCAATCAGTTTTAAAACACCTGATGCGCTGTACGGTTTATTCCTTGGTCCCTCAAAAAGATAGGTTTGCGGTCTGTATTCCTTAAAGTAAGTCCTTAATTCCTCAAGTACGGTCGGACTCAACACCGTCATCCTATCTTTGTTGCCCTTAGCCCCATTTACTGTTATGAGCACTCTCTTTCCATCGATGTCCTCAATTTTTAGGTTCAAAAGTTCACTCCTCCTCAGTCCAGAGGAATACAACAACGAAACGATGCGCCTGTGCTTGATGTTGTTTGTGCAATCTATCAAATCCTTGATTTCCCTTTTGGAAAGAACCTTTGGCAATTGTCTTTGTTTTCTTGGCCTTTCAATCGCATATAACCTGTTGGGCATGCCCATGACGGCCTCATAATAAAATTTGATGCTATTAATGGATGGATTGATTGATGTAGGAATTGGAACGACCCTTCCGCACAAGAATTTTCAGATATTCCCTTATTTCGTTCTCGTTAATCTGCGTTGGCTCAATATCACGGTAGCGGTTCATGAAACATTCAAAATGGTGGACGTAGGTCTTCACGGTATAGTCAGCGTACTTTCTAAGCTCCAATTAGTCAAGATTCTAAGCCGGGCACCTTTTAGAATTCTTTTTTAAATACCTTGTTCTATACCATTCCACATTCTTTGGTCGATCTGGGTTGAGCTCGCCATTGGAACCAAAAAAATGGTTGCCATTGATCCAGACCTCCCCCATGAAGGTATTGAAGATAATGCCTAGGTTGTCCTTGGAATTTATAATATGGTACATGCCAAATTGGTCTGACCAACGAACATCGGGCAATTTTTCTACAAGTGCTTGGATCACCTTATCGGATCTGAATTGAAGCCCAATATGTTTTTGCCCATTGATCAACAAGTGTTTTAAGGTGACACTCCTTCCTTTGAACATGATTTTTTTTTGTAAGTTCAAAATAAGATCTGATCTAAGGTGTATATTAACCGTTTAACATCGATTGTAAACGAAAAGTAGAATCCTCCACAATCGGAAAGGGAGGTTACTCTATCAAAACGAAGGGCTTGAGAAATGTGTCCAACACATCAAACGCCAAAAGTTGTTTTGAATTCTCCCAAAGTTGGATGGGGTTTGAAGTCAAATAATTTCGCTCTTGGTGCCCAAGGCTCAAGGTGGGCCTATCGGTGTAATTCTTGCCCAATTACGATGCGTTGAATAATTGTATACAATATCCTTTAATATGTGTTTATAGGTTCAATCACATATAATAGGTTCAGTTAGATATTTGCCTCGTTTTAGAGCCAACTGGCATTTTATACCATTAATTCAGAAAGAAAAGCTCTAAAACCACCCACCTTCAAGCCAACGTCAACCTGAATTCTCCATGGTAACTAGAGTTTCTAAACTTGGTGGGGGCAGCTAATATCGTTTCCTAAGTTCATTCTCTTCGGAATAACAGGTTACATATAATAATTAAGGGGGTGCTTTCTAAAAAGGAAAACGATTTTTTTAGATGGGGAGGGGCTTGAAAAACAATTTTTTATTGTCGGATTTTTCATAAAAGACTGATAATCAATTAATAAACTCTAAATATTCTTCTCAAGATTTCATTGACCCCTTTCTATTGACTTTATTTCAAATATTTTGTGATGAAAAATTCTGTCGTTTCGGTGGTTCCTATTTAAAGTATTAGGGGATAACCTTATTACCGTTATCTAATCTTAATAGTAGGCTAACAGAATTAATAGATGTGGACGCTATTACAATACACTAATATGTACCCCATTTGTACCTTATAATTGTAAACATTTGATAATCAATTATAATTACTTTCTGCATCGGAAAATAAATTCCTTAAAACCTCCAAATTTACCCTTGGCCAAAGATTTGATCCCATTTAAGCATCATATGTGTTGCCATGCCTAAAGTCTCCAACAAATCCCTATTTTAGTGTAAGCGTCCAAATTTCAACAATTTAAATCACCTGCATCTTGCCCAAAAAGAGAATACGTGAACATAAAAAGACAGTCCTAATCTTTTGGACCCTATCCCTATATGGGTTGCTCACGTTTTTTCTTTTATTACCATTGTTTTCCATGGCACAGACCAATGAGCGATTAGATGTTTCTTTAACTGAAAAGATTTATATCCAACTTAGCTCTGGGGTCTATGCCACGGACCAGGACATATGGTTCAAAGCTATTGTGGTGGACTCCGAAAATCATTTGCCAAGTACAACAAGCCGGGTGTTGTATGTTGATTTAATTGGTCCCAACGGAAAGGTCATTGAACACAAATTGACCAAACTGACTTCTGGTCTGGGTAATGGTTCCTTTGAACTGGGTAAAAATTACCCTGTAGGCCTTTACCTCATTCGCGCCTACACCCAATGGAACAGAAATTTTGGCAATGATTTCATTTTTGAAGACTATGTCAACATCGTCGCACCCAATTCCCAACCTGAAAAAGGCATTTTACATACATTGACCACCACCGAACTGGAATCCGGTAAATTTCTGTTGACTGGAGAAATCAACTCCACTATCGGAGTCACCAACCAAAAACAAATTCCTGTGTATCTCAATTATGGAGTGGGAAAGGATACCTTGGAGCTAAAGAAGAAAGATGGGGTTTATACCTTGGATTATGAAACTCCCAAAAATGTGGATTGGATAACCTTGTCCATCGGAGAAAACCCCGATTCATACCACTCAGAAACCATCATCCTCAGGAAAAATTCCGTTGATGTACAGTTTTTTCCAGAAAGCGGTCAGTTGGTTCATGGACTCCTCAACAAATTGGGCGTTAAGTCCTTAGGGACAGATGGCAAAGGAGCGTGTCTAAAGGGTACTGTTTTTAACGATAAGGGGCAACCTATCAGTGATTTTTCAACCAATCATTTAGGAATGGGAACCTTGACTATACAGGTTGACAGTGCAAGAACCTATTATGCCAAAGTTTCGGAACCCAATGATTCCACTGGAACAACTACCCATATCCATCCGTTGCCCAAGGTATCCCCGAAAGGGAGTACCCTATCGGTATCCCGAGTTGGCGAAAAAATCTGGACCCGAATCTCCTCAAACCACTTGAAAGGAAAAATTTATATCAAGGTTGCCTGCAGGGGAAAGGATTATTTTTTACTGGAAGGGCCATTAAAAAATGGTAAACTGGTAAAGGATATGCCATCTAATGAACTTCCAGAGGGGATTTTGGTTTTTACCTTAATGGATCAGGATAAACAGCCCATTGCTGAACGACTTTTCTTTAATCATAAAGATGGGGAAGCTTTGGACATTTCAATCCAGACAGATAAAAACGTATATGATCGCAGGGAAAAGACCCAATTAAACATGCACATTCTTGGGCCACCATCCGCATCAAAAAACATCAGTTTATCGGTCCTTGTCCTGAACAAAGCACACTTTCAACCAGAATCCATCAATACCATCCGTTCCTATCTCCTGTTGGATTCAGAAATACGGGGTGACATAGAAGATCCAGATTATTATTTTAGAGTTCAAACCCCTGAACGTTTCGAGGCTTTGGACGCACTATTGCTTACCCAGGGTTGGAGAAATTACCAATATCCCATAAAACGAACGGGGCATACTTTTTTTTGGCCGGAAAAAGGCCTTGAAATCAATGGGGCTGTACAAGTTTTGCGAAACAAATCAAATACATCAGAACCTATAAATGTTAGCTTGGCCACTTTTGGGAGAGCAACCAAATTTTACACCACGGAAGCCGATAGTTTAGGTCGATTCGGCTTTGTATTGGATGACGATTACGGTCCAAAAATGCAATATCTATTAAGCACTGTAGACCCCAAGGGGAAAAAGGTCAATCACAATATACGTTTGGACACGATAAGCCTACCTGAGGTTACCTACACGCAAAAACCTATCATACGAGAATCGGACACCGTGGTCAAGGCCGTAGTGGAGGCTGGGAAAGAAAGACTTCGTACCGAGATGGTATTTGACTCTCTGTATGGGGTTACCCAATTGGACGAAGTGGTGGTTTCAGACCATTTTCTTACTCCCGAGCGGGCAAAACTTTATGAAAAATACGGAGAACCGGATGTGATCATTTCTGGTGATGATATACGGGACAAAGAAAAAGAATGGTCGTATGGATTATATAGCATCCTTTTGTTCAACTATGGTGATCAAATAGCCATAGAGCGATTCCCGGACGGGTTTATGTTGGCGCACGTAAGGGGCGGCAGCAGGGAAGCCACTTTATTGATGGTGGATGGAAAATTGCTGGAAAACCATCTTTACGAATATGTCCCCAGCATGTCTCCCGAGATAGTGGAACGCGTGGAACTCATAAAATACGCCAAGTTTTTCAAATCTCGATACCTTACCGTATTTCCGCAGGCCGACTTATTTGAAATACCATCTTTGGGGCATATCATTTCCATAACCACCAAAGGTGGCGTGGGAGTCCAGGCCCCTATCCGACCAGAGCCGGGAACCCTCAAGGCCGCAATATCCCTATTTACACCGGTGAAACAATTTTATGCTCCCAAATATGACAAACCCGTTCCATCCCAAGAGGATAAACCAGACCTACGATCGGTAATACATTGGCAACCGAATATTTTCATGGACCAAACACAGAATACCTCCAGTAGTTTCTATAATGGGGATATATTGGGAGAATACATCATCATTGTGGAGGCCATTTCGGAAGATGGCCGCTTGGGTTATGCCACAAAAGAATATTCGGTGAAAGAAAAAAAAGGGCTTAATGAAAAGCCCGACCCCAGTAACTAACCTTTAAAGCAAACAAATGAGAAACAGGGTCGGGCACAACACATCAATCAATAAACTAGATTCTTCTAAGCTCGCCAGACTCCAATGCTTCCTTGACATTGGCCGCTACTTGCCAATGGCTGCCAAAAAAACGACTGCCATCGGTCTTTTTTATTTTTATCCGTAGGGATCCATCTTTTTTCTCCTTAACGGAAGTAACCACAACCTTGTTCCCCTCTACCCTTTTGTAATTGGCCAATCCACCACGTTTAATGATAAAATTGGGCTTGGGGAATTCAATGTGTGCGTATTGGGAAGATTCTGGTTTACCTACCTCAAGAATATCCCCAACAGTAATTTCACCCTTATGGACAGATTGGGCCTGAAGCCCAAGGGCGAAAACAGAAAACATCAACGCAAATATGTATTTTTTCATAGCAATTCATTGAGTTACCATATTACTTCGCCTCCGTGACATAAGCACATGATAATACTTTCAGATTTAAGCAAAGTGTGTGCCTAAAATGCCACATCCACTATTGCTAAAAATAAATAATTGAAAATTAGACTATTACAGATACCACTCTTGGAAGTCCATAATTGGGGGATGGGTAAAAACTACCCGCATGGTGCATTTCTCCTCACCTCTATTTTAATTTTTCCCGAAGGGTCTTGCGGTCAATCTGTAGAATTTCAGCCGCTTTTGTCTTGTTGTTTCCGGTAGCTACCAGCACCTTTTTTATATATTCCTTTTCTACTTGCTTGAGTGGTTTCAAGGCCTGCTCGGGAAAATCTATTTGAAATTTCACCTGCTCCGGTAAATGTTTTACGGTCACTTGGCCATCGCTCATTATAACGGCTCTTTGGATAACATTTTCCAGTTCCCTGATATTTCCTGGCCATGGATAGCGTTCCAGTATTTCAAGCGCATCTGGAGCTATACCTACCAATCGGTCCTTATACTCCACTCCATACTTTTGAAGAAACTTGGATACCAGCATAGGAATATCGGAAATTCTCTCTCTAAGGGGAGGTACGGATATGGAGACCACTGTGAGTCTATAATACAAATCTTCCCTGAAAAGTTTCTTCTCGATAAGCTCGGTCAAGCTGCTGTTGGTGGCAGCAATGACACGTACATTAAGCTTTTCAGATTTTTGTGAACCTACTTTGGTAACTTCCTTTTCCTGCAAAACCCGTAACAACTTCCCTTGAACAGCTAGGGAGGCGTTCCCAATTTCATCCAAAAAAATGGTGCCGTTATTGGCTGCCTGAAAAAAACCGTTCCGGGTTTCAAAAGCACCGGTAAATGCCCCTTTGGTGTATCCGAAAAGTTCGGCTTCAAGAAGATTTTCGGGAATGGCCCCACAGTTGACGGCAATGAAGGGAGCTCTTGCAAACTTACCCGAATAATGAATGGAACGGGCCACAAGCTCCTTTCCTGTTCCGCTTTCACCTTGGACCAAAATGGTGGCATGGTTGTCCTTTACCCGTTCAATGATCTCCACAACCTCTTTAAAGGCCTCCGAGGTGCCGATCATTTCCCCATAGCCTTGCTGTGCCTTTGGAAACTCCTTCGCTTTCGATTTTCGGTGTTGGGTACATTCCAAGGATTTTTGAACAGCATCGGCCAATTCCGATTTCGTGAAAGGCTTTGTAATATATTCCGTGGCCCCGGATTTTATTACACTCATGGCATCATCGATTGATGGAAATCCGGTAACTACCAGTTTGGGAATATCCGGATAATGTTCCGCCATATATTTGATCAATTGAATGCCATTGATGTCCGGCATGTTGATGTCAGTAATCAAGAGGTCAATTGCCGTGTCTTTTAATATGTACAGTGCTTCCTTGACCGAAACAGCGCTATAGGTATGGTAGTGCATGGATGTTAAATGCCGTTGCAGCAGCTCCAAAATCTGTATATCATCATCTACCAGCAGTATATTTTCCTTCTTCAACATCCTGACTTTTTTTATAGTTTGGGAAATTCTATGGTAAAGATAGTGCCACTGGGGCTATTGGGCATATGTTTGATGGTGCCTTGATGGCTTTTTACTATACCGTGCACCACACTTAATCCCAATCCACTACCCTCTCCCACGGGTTTGGTCGTAAAAAAGGGGTCGAAAACTTTATTCGCCATGTCCTCAGGTATGCCAATTCCCTCATCCGAAATCTTAAGGACCACCGTTTCTTGATGTTCACGGACGGCTACCACTATCTTACCCTTCGGAGGGGAAAAATACAGGGCATTCACAATAAGGTTAAAAAGTACCTGTGTTAACTGGATCTTATCAATCTTTAGGGTGATGTTTTCCTGACCGACCTCCAATTCGCAACTCACCTCATTTCTGCTGAGTGTGGTGCCCAAAAGGTCAATAGCGTCCTTAATAATGGGTACTATGTTGACCCTGGCCCTCTCCTGAGGCATTTCGCAGGCAAAAAACATCAGCTTTTTGACCACTTCCCTAGAGAATATGGCGTTGGAAATAATCTTGTCCAGATCCTTTTCTGCATCAGCGTCTCCTTCAATCCGTTCCCGCAACAATTCGGCAAAGCCCAAAATATTGGCCAATGGTGTATTCAGCTCATGGGCAATCCCTGCTGTAATCTCCCCAAGAATACGCAGGCGGTCTGCTTGCTCTACCTGTCTACGGATATCCACTTGGTTTTCCTTGATTTCCTTACGTTCCAAGAGATTTCCCACTTCAAGACACACATTGTCCAAAAGCCGTTGTTCCTCTATAAGAAAATCGGACCGGGTGTACTTGGATGAAGGGTACCCTACCCTGATAAAACCTTCCTGCTCATTAAAAACCTTAATGGAGGACTGCAAAAAGACAGATTTCCCCATTTCTTCATCTGTTTTAATGTTCAACGATGAAGTCTGTAACTCCACAAGGGCATCGGCATCAAATTGCCAGGCACGCTGAAGACAATGGGCTATGGCCCGCAATACCTCTTCAATTTGCTCATAGTCGCAATTTACGATCAAAGACGTTACCTCATACAAACAGGTCAATTCCTTAATCCGTTCCCTTAATTTTTCTTCAGCAGTATGCAAAGCTTTCTCTTTGTTTGCAAATTACTAATTTCCTATCTACAAAATGGAAGGGTACTATAAACGGAAGTGTAGTTAATCTGTGGTTATTGAACTTAATTTTTGGATTTCATCGTCAGCTGCCAAAATGAGGCCCTTTAAATAGGATGAGTCCTTTTTGGGACATTGCTGTGTCAATTGGAATTTGGAACTTTCTATAAGTCTTTGGCAATAGGCAATTTGTTCATTGACCGGCAACTTTGAAATGGTTTGCTTAAAAAGTTCATCCAAATGGGCCAATGGTGTTTTTTTTGATTCGCTACGTAAAAATTTAAACATTTAACTAAAATGGTTGGTTGGATTATCCAGAGAAATCCACAAAAACCGGGCCATGACTTTAAAATAGAAAAGATTATTTCCTTTCTTCCACGCGGAGCATAAATCCTCTCCTGTTTACATTCACAATACTTATTCTGGAATCTTTGCCCAAATGTTTTCGCAAATGTGAGATGAAAACGTTGAGGCTCTTTTTGTTAAAGTAGTCGTTCTTATCCCAAATGGTGGTCAGGATTTCCTTGTGTGTGCAAAGTTGGTTCATATTTATTGCCAATAAAGATAAAAGGTCAAACTCCTTACCCGTAAGTTTTATCTCCTCATCTTTATATCTCAGGCTAAATCTATCCGTGTCCAAGGTGTAATCGCCTATTTGATAACTGGATACTTGTCCTTCCTCTGGTTGCGTACTTGACAAACGGGATAAAAGCGCATGGATCCTTACCACCAGCTCCTCTTCATCAATGGGTTTCTTTAGGTAATCCACAGCTCCTAGGGAAAACCCTTTCAACACATCTATTTTTAAGGATCGTGCGGTTAGAAAAATAAAGGGAAGCTGGGGGTTTATGCTTTTAATCTTTTGGGATAGTTCAAAACCATCCATATCTGGCAACATTACATCCAAAACGGCCAAATCAAACACATTGGCGTTGACTTTTAAGAGCGCATCTTTGGCATCCTTGGCCCACGAGACCGTAAAGCCTTTCATTCCCAAGTACTCCGAAAGCAAATACCCCAAAGAGGCATCGTCTTCCACCAAAATCAATTTATACGTGTTATCCATTTTTTGTAAGGTTAAAAGAAAGTGTGAACGTAGTCCCCTTTCCCAATTCACTATCCACTTTAATATGGCCATGGTGCATCCGCACAATTTTTTGCACGTAGGACAAACCAATACCATGCCCCTTTACTTTATGCAGGCCACCATTTTGCACTCTATAGTATTTTCTAAAAATCCGTTTTCGTTCCTTTTCTGAAATACCTTGTCCATTATCTGAAATGGCAATGGTCAACTTCCTTCGATGCACATGGGCCTTTAGCCTTACTTTGGGGTCATCCGAATACTTTTTGGCGTTTTCCAATAGGTTGAGAATGGCGTTTTCCAAATGGAACTTTTCCAAGCGCATATGATACGGACCTTCCTCCAATTGATACTCAAAATCCGTATTCTCATACTGTGCAAGCATTTTAAAATCCTCACATATCCGGTTGAGCTCTGGTCTAAAATCCAATTCGGTAAACTGCATCAGTTTTTTTCCCGATTCCAAGCTGGCCAACTCCAAGACCTTGTCTATATGTTGTTTGAGTCTATCTGTTTCCCTGCGAATAAGTTCCAAGACCGGTTTTTTATCCTCCGGAAGTCCATCTTCCAATATCTTGCTTGCCAAGCCTATGGAAAATACCGGGGTCTTGAGTTCATGGGTAAGATTGTTTATAAAATCGTTGGTGGTGGTAATGATACTGCTCTGCCAATAAAAAGATCGTAACACCCAAAACACTACCACTATAATAGCCAAAAGGAATAACAGCCCTGGAATGGTAAGACCATTCAGCTGACGGTAGAAATACGTATTGATATCCTCAAAGCCCAGCTCCAAGATTACTTCCTTTTGTAGATGTTCAGGAAGATACCCTTCAATCTTTATAGGATAGGTGAGTATGTCTCTGCCCTTTACATGTGGCTTTTGAGAACTAAGGTATTGCGTGGAGTCCCTAGCGTACAAGGCATACGTAAAAGGAGCGTCTATCCCCGACACGCCCAGTTGATAGGATATGTAATCATTCAGGTAAAACTGTGAGGCTCTTTCCAGACTGTCCAAACCGATTCTCACTTCAGAAGTATCCTTGGTTATGGCATTGGCAAGGGTATAGGAAAGCGTATTGAACTCGGAAAGTTCCTCATTGATATGACTTCTTGCTTCGTCTATTTTTTTTGAAAACTGTACCCGGGCCAAGCCCAACCCTACCTTCAAATATTGATACTGTACCACCAAAAGTCCAATGACAGAGACCACAAAAACAACAACATATACGTTTCTCTTTGTCAGCATATTGCGAAATAAGTAAAAAAACACCAGCAATTTACCCATTGGTTAAGTAGATTAATCTTTCATTAATCTTTTTGTTTTTTTGTTAATCCCAAGTTACTGGACAAGTCCTTATTTTTACTCTTGAGTTTAGTTAATAAAGAATTAAGTAGTGTAACTTTTTCCGAAAAACACTGAAGAGGTCAATCCATTGGATTGGCCTTTTTAATTGTACCCTTTTCTTTATTTAATCTCTTCTTTTATAGGGAAAGGTTTGTGTAGCCTGTTTCACATATCCCTTATATTTGTTTTCCAAATTTTAAGCATGTTTCATTTTTTTCAAAAAAAATACTTCTTGGCCGATTATCTGCATGGCTTGGTGGATATACATAACCATATCCTCCCCGGTATAGATGATGGGGCCGGCAACATAAAAGATTCCATTGATTTACTGAATGGCTTTTCTGAGCTGGGTATTACAACTTTTGTGTGCACCCCCCATATCATGCACAATCATTACGACAATACCCCCAACACCATACAAGCGGCCCATAAATTGCTTGAGAATGAGATAATCTCCAAGCAAATGGCCAATATTTCGCTTGAACCAGCGGCTGAGCACATGATTGATGATAATTTTGAAAATTTACTGGAACGTGGGCAGGTCATGGCCCTTAAAAAAGAATATCTTTTGATAGAGATGTCCTACCTACAGCCTTCATTGAATTTTGACGAGGCCATTGATAAGATAGCCCTGCACAACTACTTCCCAATCTTTGCCCATCCCGAACGCTATATGTATTACCATAGAAAGTACAAAATCTACCCTTCCTTAAAGCGACAAGGAATTTTGTTTCAGTTGAATCTTCAGTCACTTAGCCCACTTGCCTATGGGAAAGAGGTTCAAAAAACGGCCTTGAAACTATTGAGCGATGGGTTAATCGACTATGTGGGCTCGGATGTTCATAACATGAGGCAATTATCCCTCATCAAGGAAACCAAGATATCCAGAAGCAACCTAAACCTTTTGCTTCCGATCATTGAAAATACAATACAGACCTTTTATTGATTTGACTAACCAAAGCTCCACCACTTTTTAACGGTCTTCCCGTATCCGTAGCCATATTTACCCCCATATCCTAAATTGGTCTGCTTAACATTGTTGACTACAAAGGAGAGATTCTTGAGCTTCCCTTCCTTTTTGAGTTTTAAAGGGAAATCAAGGACTTTTGTTTCCGTAGCACCTGCTTTGACCACATACAGCATTTGGTTGGCATATTCACTGATCAAAAGTGTATCCGTAACTACCATTAGAGGTGCAGTATCCACAACAACATAATCATAAAGGTCTGATACTTCTCCGAACATCTCTTTCATCCTATCGCTCATAAGCAGTTCTGTAGGGTTGGGCGGTATTTTACCTGAATAGACCAAATCCACATTACCATACATATCCTGTGCAGAATTAATAATATCCTTTAGGTGTACACCTGGATTGCTCAAATATTCCGTCAACCCAATTTTCACATCCCTTTTGGGCTTAAAATCCGTAGAATCAGTATCCCCTGAAAAGAATGTGTATAATTTAGGGTTCCTAATGTCAGCTCCTATAAGCAAAACTTTTTTGCCTGTATTGGCAAAGATGCTTGCCAAATTGGAAGATATCAAGGTCTTTCCTTCTCCAGGGACGCTGGAAGTAACAAAGATAATATTGGCTTTTTCAGTTTTCCCCTTGGACTTATGGATATAGTCCAAGTTGGTCCTTAAAATCCTTAGGGACTCCGCAAGTACGGAGCGGTCTTCTTTTTTAACCAATTTACTGGCTTTCTTGCCTATTTTTGGAATTTCAGCAAGTACCGGGATATCGCCCGCATTGTTCTCCAAATCCAATTTATTGTGCACCTTATTGTCCAGTAAGTCCCTTGCATAAATAATTGAAAAAGGAATGAACAAACCAACAATAATTGCCCCTAAGTATACCATTTTTGGTTTTGGGGATATCGGCAAATCCGATCCATAGGCGGAATCAACCACTTTGGATTTCGGCGCGGCCGAAGCAAAAGTAATTTGTGATTCTTCCCTTTTTTGCAACAGATAAAGATATAGAGACTCCGTAGTTTGCTGTTGTCTGGAAATATCCCTTAGCGCCCTTTCGTTACTTGGTGCAGCATAAATCCTAGAATTGATCTGGGACAATTGTTTGCTTAAACTATTCACCTGCAGGTCAAGATTGTTGGTCACATTGTTCAAACTGGATTGCATACCTCGCTTTAACCCCTCCAATTCTTGGTCAAGTTTCACAATGACCGGGTTTTTTTCGTTTGAACTTTCCAATAATCTATTTCTCTGCGAGACCAAATCGTTATAACGTTGGGCAGCACTGGTGATCGAAGGATCATTCAAACCAACAGTGGTTGGAATAACATCATATCCTTCCTGATCACTGATCAAATCCTTCATTGAATTGGCTATGTTCAATTGAATGCTCGCATTCTGCAATTCTTGTTCACTAGCCGCACTTTGACTAAAATTCACGTTGGATTGGGAACCCAAATCCGCAATTCCTCTACTTTCCTTAAAAGTTTCCGCTGTTTCATCTACCGATGACAAGTCCGAATATATTTCTGTAATACGTTCGTTTATGAAGGTGGTAGTTCTATCCGCAATGGCTTTTTTATCCGCTACCGCATTGGAATTGTTGGTCAATACCAACTCGTCAATGACATCAATGGCCCGTTTTTGAATGGGATCTGTTAGGGAAATGTTTATGATATTTGATAGCTTATCTGCAGGACTTACCATAACACGTTCCCTATAACCTGCCGCCACTTTTGGAATTGGACTTATTACCACTCTTAAGCGTTTATTCCTGAAATCGTCCAAATACTCGGCATTGGGAACTAAAATAATATCTCCGACCTTAGTTTGGATTTTTGAGCCAAAATCATAGGTCTTCATCGGAGCATCCTCCTTTTCTCCATATTGGAACGAGGTATCCGAATTCAATTCAACATAAAAGAAATGTTGGGCTTTATTAACAATGGAATCTGCAGAGATGAAATTAATATTAAAAGGGTAATGCCCCCCGTAAATTTCACTGTCCCTAATGTTCCCCAATACAAAATACCTCACATTCAATCGAAGCTTCTTTACCACTTGTATAAAATTGCTCCGTGCTTTTAAGAGCTCTATCTCGTCTTCAATTTTTGTCTTATTTCCCGAAAAAACATCAAGATCCTGTAAAACACTCAATTCTGAAGAAGCTCCCTTGTCTTCTATAATTTGAATCTTAGCTATAGCGCTGTATTGCGGTGTGGTATACCTCAAATAGACAAATGCCAATAGCCCCATGACCACAATACTTAGCAAAAACCATTTCCAATGTTTTAAATAAGAGTCAAGAAGGCCTTTTAAATCCAATTCCATTTTATTCATCTATTTCTAGCGTATATAACTGTCAGAAAAATCAAATATTGCAATCAATTTCTTGTCAACAAAACAACGGTTGACGTTATGAGTACGGAAAGTATTGATACGGCAATGGACGCTCTTTGGTCTAGGTTGGATTGCGTTTTTCCTGATTTGTTGGGCTCCACGTACACCACATCGTTTTGGGTAAGGTAATACACGGGAGATTTTAGCGCCTCCTTACTATTGAGGTTGATCCTATTATATACCTTGGCACCATCAAAATCCCTGAGCACCATTACATTGTCCCGTCTACCTTTAATGGTGATATCGCCGGCCAATCCCAAGGCCTCCATGATGCTTATTTTTTCTCCATTTACAGGGTATGTGCCCGGTCTATTTACCGCCCCCATCACTGTGACGGTAAAATTTCTGATCCTTATATTGATGATAGGGTCCTTAAGGTAATCTGAAAGTTTTTCCCTAAGAAGTTCCTTTGTTTCGCTCGGTGAAAGCCCTTCAATTTTGACCTTACCTATTACCGGGAAATCTATCTCACCGTTTTTATCTACCAAATAGTTGACTTGTTCAGCACTGATACCTCCCTCTTCCGCTCCTCTAAATAGATTAAAAGGGGCACTGGCCTCGGCATCCAAAGTTGATATGTGTATACTCACCAAGTCATCTACTTTAAATTTACTTGTAAAGGAATTATCCTCCACCAAAGTTTCAAATTGGTTTGCATCTTGAAAATAAACCACATCTTTAGAAGGTGAACATGAAAAGACAAGACATACTATGACAAGCATGTATGCAATATTTGATTTTTTAAACATGGAGATATACTTTTAGTTTAGTTGTTAAGCTGATGTAAGGCTTCTTCTTCCTTTGGATTTTTCTTTTTGTCCAATTTACAAAAATCGGAATTGTTGGAAATATATTCCGGCACAATTCTTTTCATAAGTTGTACCACGTTATCCTTAAAGAACAGATTGGATATGCAAAGTTCATCGATCATTGTCCTAGTTTGGATATAGTCAATCTCCCTAACCTTACTGATCATTATCTTATCATGATAGGTAGGTAAAGTATTCTCACCATTGGCCAAAAGTTCTTCATACAATTTTTCACCTGGACGTAGTCCGGTTATCTTAATGTCAATATCATCCGGGTAATGAAGACCGGAAAGTCTGATCATATTCTTTGCCAAGTCCATAATTTTAACGGACTCTCCCATGTCAAAGATGAATATTTCCCCACCTTTACCCATGGCACCGGCTTCAAGTACCAATTGGGATGCTTCCGGAATGGTCATGAAATAACGAGTGATATCCTTGTGGGTAACCGTAAGGGGACCACCCTTTTCAATCTGTTTTCTGAAAAGTGGAATAACCGACCCATTGGATCCAAGAACGTTTCCAAACCGGGTAGTGATAAACTTGGTTTTTCCCTCCTGCTGTCTACTGCTAATATACATTTCTGCAATACGTTTGGTAGCCCCCATGATATTTGTTGGGTTAACAGCTTTATCCGTTGACACAAATACAAATTTCTCAACATTATATTCCACGGAAAGATCCACAATGGTCTTGGTACCAGCAACGTTTATCTTTACGGCCTCATATGGATTCTGTTCCATAAGTGGCACGTGCTTGTAGGCCGCGGCATGGAAAATCCTATCCGGTCTATACTCTTCAAAGAGAACCCGCATCTTGTTCTTATCCCTAATATCACCTACCAAGGGAACGAAATTAAAGAAACCGGCCTGTTTCAACTCTTGTTGAAGATCGTATAATGCTGATTCCGCTTGATCTATTACAATTAAAGATCGGTAGTTGTACTTGCAGATTTGCCTTACCAATTCACTTCCTATTGAACCTGCCCCACCGGTGACCATGATCACCTTGTCGTCAAAATCTTTTTCAACCTTACTGTTCTTGATCTCAATTGGCGGTCTGTCCAAAAGGTCTTCAATCTGTACCCTTTTAATCTGTGAGACCTTTAGTTCCCCATTGATCCAATCCTCTACCGGGGGTACAATCTTCACCTTGACCGGAAGGTCTACAATTTCGTTGACCAATACACGCAATTGCTTTGGACTTATACTTTGTATGGAAAAAATAACCTCGGCAATATTATTGAACCTGATAAAATCTTTGGTAAGGATAGATTTGTCGTAAACCTTGACCCCATTGATCTGTTTACCAACCTTCTGTTGGTTGCTATCCACAAAACCGATAACCTTTGCTCTAACCTTAGAATGGTTGGTCAATGTATTATACGCAATAATTCCAGATTCCCCTGCTCCATATATCAAAAGGTTTTTGGTAGGGGTCTCGTTGCTGCTCAACAGACTTTCATAACATATCTTGAAAACATATCTTGATGAGGTCAGTGTTATGAACGTGAGCAAACTATTGATGATGATAATTGACAAGGGAATGGTAAACCCATCCATGAAATCCATGGACCTATTAACGAGCACAACTGCTATTGCCCCGATACTGGCCATACAAGTGGCATTAAAAATAGCATAAACGTCCTTGATCCCCGTATGTCTTACCACACCTTTATAGCTTCCTGACATCAAAAAGGACAAAAAGAACAAAACAACCACAATGGGCAATTGGGTCCATAGTTTTTGAACATCAAAACCAAAGCTCAAATTAAATCGGATAAAATATGCCAATATAAACGAAACTGCCACAATGCACAGGTCAATGAACAATACCGTCCATTTGGAAGCATAATGCCTACGATTGACAAACAACAAGTATTTTCTTATCATTTTAGTTCGTTTTTAATGATATTGCAAATTCTCTCCAAGTCATCCTCATCCAAGTTTGAACCACTGGGCAAACATAGCCCCTTGTCAAAAAGATGTTCACTGACACCATTCACATAACTTGGATTCTCCTGAAAAACGGGTTGCAAATGCATCGGTTTCCATAACGGTCTGGATTCAATGTTCTCCTCCAAAAGGGCCAATCTAATTCTTTCCCGGTCTTCAAAGGACTGGGTAAGGATACAGGTAAGCCATCTATTGGATAGGCATCCTTTTGGCTCATCCAAAAACTGAATGCCTGAAACATCCGATAAATGATTTTTGTAATACTCGAAATTCTTTCTCCTGGCAAGCACCCTATCTTCCAAAACTTCCATTTGACCTCGCCCTATGCCAGCCAATACATTACTCATCCTATAGTTGTAACCTACGGTTGAATGCTGATAGTGCGGTGCGTTGTCCCTAGCCTGTGTAGCCAAAAAAATGGCCTTTTCCTTGGCCTCTTTATCTTTACTTAGCAAAGCACCTCCCCCTGATGTGGTTATTATCTTGTTGCCATTGAATGACAAGATTCCAAAATCCCCAAAACTACCGCATTTAATTCCTTTGTAGATGCTTCCAAGGGCTTCTGCACTATCTTCCACAACAGGGATATTGTATTTTTTGGAAATATCCTGAATCTCTTGGACCTTGTAAGGCATACCGTATAAGTGCACAGCAACAATAGCTTTGGGTGTTTTTCCCAATTTTATCCTGTCCAATATGGCAACTTCCAAAAGTTCAGGGCTAATGTTCCAAGTATCTTCTTCGCTGTCAACAAAGATTGGGGTCGCCCCCAAGTATGTAATAGGATTTGCAGAGGCCGAAAAGGTAAAACTTTGGCACAAAACCTCGTCGCCATTGCCAACCCCCAAAAGTTCAAGGGCAAGATGTATTGCTGCAGTACCAGAACTTAGGCAGGCTGTGTTTACATCGTTACCAATGTATTCGGATATTGATTCTTCAAAAAGTTGAACATTGGGGCCTAAAGGAGCAATCCAGTTGGTTTCGAAAGCTTCCTTTACATAGTTTTCCTCATTGTGTCCCATATGGGGTGAGGACAACCAAATTTTTTTAAGCACAGTAGTTTGCATTATTTAGGGTAAATCATTTCAACTAAAGTACTACGAAACTTATACTCGGCCGGACAATTGAATTAACAAATCGTTATATGTTGTAAATACTCGTTCAACTGATTAAAATGCGGAGTCCTATTGAGCTGGTAAAACGCCATGTTCAGCCAATTGGGCCTTTAAAAAGCCGGTGTAGAGATTTGCTCCTTTGGCAGAAAGGTGCGTATAGTCTTTCCATAAGGTAAGATCTTGGTTTTCAAAATAATCCAAATGATCTAAATACAGAATACCTCTATTTTCAAAAAACTTCCCAACTTTATCGTGTACTTCACCATCCACTTTGCTCAATGAGGGGGAAGTAAAGAAAACCAACTTAGACCCATTGGCCACTGCGGTTTCTTGAATGTAATCAACATATTTTTCAAATTCGTCACCTATGGACAAAGGTTTGGTTATACCAATATTCATTTGTGATTTTTCTTCTTTGAACATGTTTGCAAACACCGCTTTTTGTTCCTCTGTTGGAAAAATGGGTTCGTAGCCACTCTGATTCACCGAGTCCTTTACCAGAAAGTTCTTTAAAATAATCAAAGCCTTGCCATTGTATGGGTAAGAATGCACTCCCTTTGAAATAAAATATTCTGTTGGGAACTTAGTTTTATAAAACTCCGATAGATTTTCGTTGCTTTCAGCCTTATACAAAAGTCCCTTGCCGTCCCTGCCCTCATAATCCTTATCAAAAACACGGTTATGGTCAATATGTACCAATACTATCTGTCCTTTCTTTTGCAACATACTGGACAAGGCTGCACAATAGGCAACTTTCTTACCATCAGCACCAATATTGAAAGCCGATTCTCCGAAATTTCGGGTATCTACATGGTGTAGTGCCCTAGAACTTCCCAATACCAAAACATCAACACTATCCTTTACTTTACTAAATTGGTTGACCTTTCCGATGCTGCTTCCAATGAAAATCTTCTTTTCCGCATTGGAGATGACCATGGTAACTATTCGATCAAAAATCAAAAATGTCAGCAGGGTTCCAAAAAATAATAGAATTGATTTTTTCATCACTAAAATTGAAAGTAGATAAAATTACTTGCACTGGAGTAGAACAAAATAATGTTGAGTACGATAAAAGAAATGGCAAGCGCAAATGCAACATTTTTAATTCGATTTCCCAAATCCTCAAGGAACAAACCTTTTCTAAAAAGATAAAGGTCAAAAAGAAGCGCCAAGGTCAATCCATAAAAAGTGGATACCAACAAGCCAATATCACCAATATACAATTCCCGGTACGGCCCTGTAAACAATTTCTGAAATATGATTTTGGCATCCCCAAAATCCAACGCCCTGAAGAAAATCCAAATCAATGTCACCAAGAAAAAGGTCAGAAGATTGTTGAACAGATTATACTTTTTGGGTATCAGGCCAAATCCCCTTTCAATTGCCAGTAGAATTCCATGGAACATTCCCCAAATCACAAAATTCCATGAGCTTCCATGCCATAAACCTCCCAACAACATGGTCAAGAACAAATTTCTGTAGAGCATTACGGTACCTTTCCTATTGCCCCCAAGTGGTATGTATAGATAATCCCTGAGCCACGAGGACAATGAAATATGCCAGCGTCTCCAAAACTCCGTTATAGAAGTTGAAAAATAGGGCAAATTAAAATTGCGTTTAAACTGAAACCCCAACAATTTGGCAGTCCCGATCGCGATATCAGAATATCCGCTAAAATCAAAATATATTTGGAAAGAATAGAGAAAAACAGCTAGACCAATAGTTGTGGAATTATGTATGCCCGGTTCATTGTATACCCCATCAATCAAGGCGCCAATTGAATCTGCAACCACAACCTTTCTGAAAAAGCCAATACAAATTTGAAAAAAACCGTTCTTAAAATTTTCATGCTTCCATTCTCTCTTGGTCAACAATTGCGGTATGAGGTTGGATGCCCTTTCGATTGGTCCGGCCACCAACTGTGGAAAGAAACTCACAAATGTAGAAAATGCTATAAAATCCTTGGTTGGTTGGAGCTCTTTTCTGTATATGTCTATGGAGTAAGACATGGTCTGAAAAGTGTAAAAGGAAATCCCTACAGGGAGCACTATGTTCAAAGTACCCACATGGGTTTCCAAACCGATCAAGCTCCAAAGTTCAATCCAGCTTTCAATAAAAAAATTAAAATATTTAAAGGTCGCAAGCAAACCCAGGTTCACAAAAACACTGACCAACAACCATCGCTTTCTGTTATTTTTTGCATTGGCGATCTGAAGGCCCACGAAATAATCGACCACTGTGGAAAAAGCGATCAATGAAAGAAAACGCCAGTCCCACCAACCATAAAAAACATAGCTGGCAATCAGCAACAATACATTTTGCGTCTTTATTTTATTATTGGGAATGCTCCAATAAAGAATAAAGACCGTTGGAAAGAAAATAAGAAAAGCTAGTGAATTAAAAAGCATTTAATGGGCCCTTTTAGAGAGTCCCAAATATATGTTCTTGCAAGAGTCTCAAGAAACAAAATAAGATTATTTTCCAAAAAATTGGGTTAAAAAGTAATCCCCGGTACAATGACCAGGGATTAATGCTATTAAAGTAATGGCTGATTAAAGTATGTCAACCATATTTAAAAACTCCTCAATATTGGTGTAGCCATCACCATCCGCATCTTGGGCACTGTCATTAACATTCGGATTCAATCCATTTGCAGTTTCCCATGCATCCGGCATTCCGTCTTGATCGGTGTCATAATTTGAAGGTCTGGTGATCATCTCAATGTTCGGGTATGTCAATCCAGACTCATTTGCCAAACTTCTGTATTCAAAATTGGGTCCATCACAATAGGTACAATCATCATTCAGAATATCTGAAATATAGGTTGCGTCCACTTCATCAAGGAACCATATTTTTTCTCCTCTGGAATCCAAGGTTGCATTTGCCCCCACATCTTCCAATACATCAAAATAAGCGTTTTGTGCAGATTGCAAATTTATGGGAGCTCCAAGGGGTCCTGGCGCACTATTGGTCATATAACTACTTACATCCGTGATCTGGATTCCAATCCATTCAAACCAGCTTGATTGATTATTCTGCGATAGGTTGTCGTTTCCTTCATAAACATTACCATTTGTGTACAACATTCCTGTATACCCCCCTCCTATCTGATGCATAAATTGATTATATCCTCCGGTAAAATTTCCCAAGAATTTATCTGTCCTTGGTCCCGGCTTAAAATAATTGTTCTGGTGATTTACCCTACCATCGTTATAAATGGATGATAATCGGTTTGCCCAGTTGAATATTACGTTGTTGAACACCTCAAAGTTTCCATTTCCACCGGTGTTGGGAAATCTATGGGATATGCTATAGAAAGCATTATGGTGAAAACTATTGTCCCCGGCCCTGGTTGGCCTTTGAACGGACGATCCCAAAAGAACACCTGTGGCACTTTCTCCGAAAATATTCCGCTGCAAGGTGTAGTCATCCTGCCCATTGGTGCTCGTGTTGTCCGTGGCTATCATACTGGCAGTATTCCATGCATATCTGAAAGAACAGTGGTCAATGATCAACCTAGTGTTTCCTGAGGCATCCAATGCTTGGTAGTTTCCACTTCCATTGGCATTGAACCTTGATTTATCCACAAACCGTATATACCTGATAATGACATCTTCCATGTTCAGGATGCCAAACTTTCCATAGGTCTCAATGGTTATACCTCCCGGAGGTGCAGTTTGCCCTGCAATAGTAAGGCCACTATATTGCCTTCCACTAACGGTATAAAAGGAATCCGGAACCTTAATGGTACCTGAGACATCAAAAACAATTATTCTTGGGGTAGTTGTTTCCAGCGCCTCTTTTAGGCCTCCGGGAGCATTCCACTCCAATGTAGTCACGTGTATGATCTGGCCTCCTCTACCGCCTTGGGAATAGGCACCTGCACCTTCCGCAGTGGGGAACGCCTTCAATTCATTTGAAACAACATTGTCCTTAACGGCTTCACCATTATCATTTTGATCTTCCCCTCCTCCATTTGAAGAGTCCTCATCAGTACCTGTATCGGTACCATTGCCGTCGGCATTCTCAGTTGGGTCTTCACTGAAAATCTCATTAAAAATGTCTTGATCTTTCCCACAGGAAATGATAATGGACATCATAAATGCCATTCCCAGTAATTTATACCCCAAATTCTTGATTTTCAAAATAGTCATAGCGATGAAATTGACATGGCAAAAATACTATATGCCAACATTTATTTGTTGAAATGTCCAAATTATTCGATGAAATACACAGTTCCTCCTTACTTTTAGTCTTTAAGACCCTTTAAAATGGATTTTTAATACTTTTTTACGGAGGTAATTAAAAATATAGGAAGGTAAACGGATAATGTTTCCTTTCAATATTCCACACCGTGTTAATTCTTGTTATTATGATTGGAGGCTCTTTGGCCGGTTTCGGTAACTTAAAATATGGATTATATTGCCAACCAAATAGAGACTGATTATTTATAGCTCAAGGCCCATGAAAAAAAACTGGTCAAAATTTGTTCTTATCGCAATGGTTTTTCTAGCTGGTTTTTCCATTAGGCATATTAGATCGCTATGGGAACCAACAAGGGCACTTTTATTAAAATCCCAAGAGCTATATACCAATCAATGGCCCACCAAAGCAGTTGTTTTTACCACTGTTTCCAAAATTGACTCCAAAGAACAAAAAAACTATTTCATAAAGTCGACCAACATAGAACCTGCCCCGTTACTTGTTAGCCTTCACCATTGGAACGGGACCTATAAGACCATTGATTCAATGGCTTATTTGGCCGCTGAGGCCAATATCAACTACCTGCGTCCCAATGCCAGGGGAGAAAACAACCATCCGGATGCCTGCTGTTCCGATTTAGTGATGGAAGATATCACCGAAGCCATAGAATTTGCCGTGAACAATGGCAATGTGGACCAGAATGAGATTTACCTCGTGGGCGTCAGTGGTGGAGGATATACTGCATTATGCTATTATTTGAAAACCGATTATAACATCAAAAAAGTTTCGGTCTGGGCCTCAATAACCGATTTAAATGCCTGGTATCGTGAAAGCAAGATTAGAAAAGCGCATTTCGTTGAAGATCTACTTAACTGTGTTGGGGCCACCCAAGATTCGCAGAACCTGACCGTCCTTCTGGAGAAAAGATCTCCACTATATTGGGGCATGGATACTAGCAACCTGAAAGACACTGAATTAAGTATTTATGCCGGTGTTTATGATGGAATTACAGGGAGTGTTCCTTTTTCACATTCCATCAATTTCTACAATAAACTTTCAGAACATATGGGCGCTGTGGAAGATTCCATTTTTGTGACCAATGATGAAAGACTGTATTTATATGAAGGTCAATGGACTAATAAAAATCCGTTTAAAACCATTCAAGACAGAAAAGTATTTCTCCATAAGGAATATCGTACGGTAGAACTAACCTTGTTTGAAGGAGGACATGAAATTTTATATGACCATGCCTTCAATGAACTTCTTACCAATAAATAATACCCCAAAAAATTGGGTTTTAACATAACTTGAGTGCCAAAACGGTAAACCGGAATGCCGGAAAAACTATTTGAAAACAGCCCCATTTGCTTCCCGAAATTAAAAGAATGCTTTGCCAATCCCTTATGCCTTTTAAAGTTTTTTTGTTCATTTAATCTAATTTTTGCCCTGCCTTTCCCAACCTTTTTGATATTTGTGAAAAACTACGAATGAGCAGGTCAAAAGAAAGACTTTATCACTTAGATTTAATACGATTTGTTGCTGCACTCTATGTAGTTTTTTACCACTATGGCTTCAGGGGGTTCAATGCCGATAACATGTCCAACCTACAACTGGGGGAAATTGAGTTTTTCTCCAAATACGGTTACCTTGGGGTTGACTTATTCTTTATCATCAGTGGCTTTGTGATTTTAATGTCCGCCATGAACTCCAATATTGTGTCCTTTATCATATCAAGGATAAGTAGGCTTTATCCGGCGTATTGGATATGCATTGTCTTGACCGCTGTGGTAATGCTGTTTTGGGGCGGGGCCCAATACAGTGTCACCCCTTACGTTTTCCTTTCAAACCTTACCATGCTGAATGGCTTTTTCAATATTGAATATGTGGATGGAGTGTATTGGTCCCTCCTTGTTGAACTGAAGTTTTATATACTTATAGGAGCCCTTCTTTTGTTTCGGAAACTAAAATATTTAGAGCCAGCAATCTACGTTTGGCTGGCAATTTCCATCTATTTTCTGATTGCTTCGCAAACTACCCAATGGAATGTTGTCCTATCTGTAATAAACTTTTTTTTAATCCCCACATGGTGTTCTTATTTTGTTGCGGGAATGTTGTTTTTCTTGATCCTGAAAGATGGCAATATTAAAGGGCGAATCTTCCCTTTAAGTATTTGCTTAGGGTTGTCCTTGGCATATTCCACGGTTAAACTGGATATTCTCACTGAAAGATTTGGTGATGTTTTTTCACCACTGGTGGTATACCTGCTCATCATAGGTTTTTATATTCTTTTCTTTTTGATAAGTATTAAAAAATTGGGCATTTTCAACAAGCCCATATACTTAAAGGTTGGAATGCTGACCTATCCGCTGTATCTACTTCATCAGAATATTGGTTACATCATTTTCAACAATCTGGAAGGTAGTGTGAACAGATACCTTTTATTTGCCTTGGTAATAATCCTTATGGTATACTGCTCCTACATTATAAGTTCAAAATTGGAGAAGCCTATGCGCCTTGGCATAAAAAACAAACTGGAAAAAAGCTATTGGATCAGAAAGGCGGGATTATATCTCAAAGCAGAAAACACAAAACAGATGTCATAACCTGGCAGCGCGCAATCAAAAAAGGCATACCCAAAATCTTAAGGTATGCCTTCTTCCAATTTATGTTTGTAACTCCTAAGGAATGGAGTTTCTTTTCTATCAAAAATCAACCAAGTTCAAATAATCCTCCAGGTTGGTATAACCATCATTATTAAAATCTTCATTACCATCAGCAGGATTGTTGGGGTCAAGGTTCTTTGCCACTTCCCACTGGTTTGGCATGCCATCCCCGTCCGAATCGAAATTGTCCGCCCTAGAGTTGACAGGTATGTTGGGCACAATCCAATTTGAATAATCTTTTGGCGTGGTACTAACATCATTGAGAACGTTATTGACTTTGCCAGAATCATAGGGGTCCAAATAAAATTGGGGCTCGAAACTGTCACTGATGAAACGGTTGGCACCCACATTTTCCATGGTGCTTTCATAGGCGTCAACAGCATCCTGTATCTGCACTTTTGCTCCTAACAAAGGAAACTGGTTTGAAACAAAATATTGATTGGGCAATTTAGCAGAGCTGCTAAAATCAGTCCATATGGCTGTATTATCCGCATTGGGGTCCACCAATACAGGATAATAATAGTTCCCTGCCGTATACACGCTGGGGTTTGTACTGGAATTTGGTATCTGGATCTTGTTTGAATTGTATTCTATCGTGTTTCTTTCAGTAATTCTGCCCCGTTTATAATAGTTGTTTATATGGTTCACCTTGGCATATCCCCCATTGACATTGATAGCCCTGTTCATCCAATTGTAGATAACATTATTTACACTTTCAAAATATCCATCCCCACTAAAGTTGGGCGTTCTGTGGGGCATATCAACCACCAAATTGTTCAGAAAAGAAACCCCATCAACATCTGGGTAACGATCTGGGTTGTTGGCCCCCATAATTATACCGGTGTACGAATCGGATATCAAGCTTTTCTGGATTGTTATTCGGTTCATGGTTTTGGTTCCTGAATTAAATGTAATTGCCTGATCTCCTCCGAAAGACACCGAAACGTGGTCCAATATTACATCGTTGCATCCCCAAAATATAAAGGCATCCCCTTGTGAGACTTCCCCTGAAGTAGCTTGGGCCGGTCTGCCTCTCAGGTATCTTATTACGACATTGTCGACCGCTTCAAAATAAATGGTGCCATTTGTAAAAGTTACTCCTCCCCGGGGGGCAGTCTGTCCCGCAACGGTAAGATTTCCTCTGGTAGCGCCACTCAGATAGATATCGTTTCCTCCCAAATCTATTGTTCCGGAAACGTCAAATACGATGGTTCTGGCACCGGACTCCAACATAGCTTCTCTAAATGAACCTGATCCACTACCATTAAGGTTGGTAACCTTGATTACCTTTCCTCCTCTTCCCCCAGTGGCATAAGCACCTGCGCCATAGGCGGACGGAAACGCCTTAAGTTCGGAAGTATCGGAAACATTGTCGGGCAGGTCACCCCCATCCGTTGGATTCTCCACATCTCCACCTCCATTGTTCTGACCACCTCCGTTCTCTTCTTGATTCTCTTCCTGAACCAAATCAAAAAGTTCTTGGTCTGGGGAGCAGGCTATATTCCAAAACAGAATAAAAGCGATAAACAGCATAAGCACATGAATTCTTTTCATAAGATAATTAAAATCAGGGTAAATTCTCACATTATTTTTCTTGGAGAATGTCACAAACGTTCCATCCTTTCAAGATTATTCTTCGTCATTATCGAGTTGATTTCAACACTATTGATTTGGGTAATGTTTAGAACAACTTGCGTAAGTACGTAGTTAAACGATTTATTAGACCACTTCATCGAATTTTTTAACATTAAAATCGTTGAAATGCATAAAAACCCAAAAAATTATGTTAACAAAATGCAGGTAGATTTAAACTTTACTCCCCACTAATTCCAAAAATCCTTTGGATATTTGTATCAAAACATTCTCTTGAAAATTTTAGTCACAGGCGCAGCAGGTTTCATTGGTTTCCATGTTTGCACCAAACTTTTGGAAAAGGGTCATGAAGTGGTTGGGTTGGATAATATCAATGACTACTATGACGTCAATTTAAAGTATGACAGATTGCTAGAGTTGGGAATCCCGATGAATGAAGCCAAAGTATTTGGGAGCCTCGCCGCCAGCGGGAAGTACGATTCATTTCAGTTTGTTAGAATGAATCTTGAAGACCGAAGTGAACTACCCAATCTTTTTCAACAAGAAAATTTTGATATTGTATGCAATCTGGCCGCGCAGGCCGGGGTGAGATATAGCCTTGAAAACCCTGAATCCTATGTAGACAGCAATATAGTGGGCTTTTTAAACATACTGGAATGCTGCAGAAACTTTGCCATTAAACATCTTGTGTATGCCAGTAGTTCAAGTGTTTATGGAACCAATACAAAGGTACCTTTCTCCACCACCGATTCTGTGGACCACCCCATTAGTTTATATGCAGCTTCTAAAAAAAGCAATGAATTAATGGCATATACCTATAGTCACCTATATGGATTTCCTACTACGGGGTTACGTTTTTTCACCGTATATGGCCCGTGGGGCCGACCAGATATGGCGTTGTATTTGTTTACCGATGCCATTGTAAAGGGCAAGCCCATCAAGGTTTTCAATAATGGTGAAATGCAAAGGGACTTTACCTATGTGGATGATATTGTTGAGGGGGTCATCCGTATCATTGAACAACCGGTGAATTTTAGGAAAACGGGGGACACCAAGTATAAGATCTATAACATCGGGAACAGCACTTCCGTTAAGTTGCTGGATTTTATTGAAGCCCTTGAAAGTACGCTGCACATCAAGGCAGAAAAACAATTTTTGCCTATGCAACCCGGTGATGTCAAAAAAACTTGGGCCGATGTTTCCGATCTCAAAACTGATTATGACTATCAACCCAACACATCAATTTTAGAAGGTGTCAAAAGATTTGTTAGTTGGTATTCCAACTACAACGACATTGAAATCAAAAGCTGATTATCAATGATAAGACATAAAAAAGTAAAGGAGGAATTCTCCCGAAAATTGCACTTAACAAACTAAATGATGCCCATAATCGTTCGTGATACATTAAAAGTGCATTTTACCCGTTATTTAAATAGTTCGTCTAAAACCATCAGTTAATTAGTAGCTTTTCAGCATATTTGCGAAAAAATTCCCAACGAAATTCCCATGGATATAAAATCTTTAAACCTTAATTCAAACTATCACATATTGGTCACAGGAGGAGCTGGTTTTATTGGCTCCAATCTATGTGAGGCACTATTGACAAATGGCAACAAAGTTTCTTGCCTGGACAATTTTGCCACTGGAAAAAGAGAAAACATTGAACACTTGATGGAAAATGAAAATTTTCGTCTTTTGGAGGGGGATATAAGGAATTTGAAGGACTGTGAAAACGCTTGCAAAAATGTGGATTATGTGCTTCATCAAGCTGCTTTAGGTTCTGTTCCCCGGTCCATAAATGACCCTGTTACAAGTAACGACGTCAATGTTTCCGGGTTTCTGAACATGTTGGTTGCCGCACGTGATGCCAAGGTAAAACGCTTTGTTTATGCGGCCAGTTCATCTACCTATGGTGATTCCAAGAACATGCCCAAAGTTGAGGAAATAATCGGTAAACCTTTATCCCCATATGCCATAACAAAATATGTGAATGAGTTATACGCCGACATTTTTTCAACCACCTATGGTTTGGAAACCATAGGCTTGCGTTATTTTAATGTTTTTGGTAGAAAGCAAGACCCAAATGGTGCCTATGCGGCAGTGATTCCAAAGTTCGTAATGCAACTGATGAAACATGAATCCCCAAAAATCAATGGAGATGGTAGTTTCTCCAGGGATTTTACCTATATCGATAATGTTATTGAGATGAATGTTAGGGCCATTGTCACCGAAAACAAAGAAGCGGTCAATACAGTCTATAATGTTGCCTATGGTGAACGCACCACCTTAAATGAGTTGGTGGCCATGCTCAAGGAATATTTAAGTGATTTTGATTCCGAAATAAAAAATGTGAATGTTGAATACGGACCAAACCGAAAAGGTGATGTCCCCCATTCGTTGGCCTCAATTGAAAAAGCGAAAACCTTATTGGGATACAAACCAAGTTATGATATAAAGTCTGGATTAAAAGAAGCTGTATCTTGGTATTGGAAAAACCTAAAATAACCCATAAATGAATTTAACCATAATAGGGACCGGATATGTTGGTTTAGTCACAGGGACTTGCTTTGCGGAAATGGGAAATACGGTGACTTGTGTTGACATCGACAAACAAAAAATCGAAAACCTAGAAAAAGGAATCATACCTATTTATGAGCCTGGATTGGAAGCAATGGTGGCCAGAAACGTAAACAACCAAACCTTGCGCTTTCATACTGATCTACAAAAAAGTTTGGACCATTGCGATATGGCTTTCATAGCGGTGGGCACTCCCATGGGTGAAGATGGCTCCGCAGATTTGCAATATGTACTCGATGTTGCAAAATCGATTGGAAAATATATGACCCAGCCCATAATCATTGTAGATAAGTCCACAGTCCCGGTAGGCACCGCGGACAAGGTAAAAGATGTTGTTACCAGTGAATTGAAAAACAGAGGTGTGGAAATCGAATTCCAAGTGGTATCCAACCCGGAGTTTTTAAAGGAGGGAGATGCCATAAACGATTTCATGAAACCTGACAGGGTCGTCGTTGGAACAGAGGATAAGGAAACCGCGGAAAAAATGAGACAATTGTATGCCCCATTTTTCCGCAGCAGCATGGACCGTATGCTGGTTATGGATGTACGCTCCGCTGAAATGACCAAATACGTGGCCAATGCCATGTTGGCCACCAAAATATCCTTTATGAACGAAATAGCCAATATCTGCGAACTTGTGGGAGCAGATGTGAACAAGGTTCGTATTGGTATAGGCTCGGATAGTAGAATTGGATATAGTTTTATATACCCAGGAAGTGGCTATGGTGGGTCATGTTTCCCAAAAGATGTGAAGGCCCTCAAAAGAACGGCCGAACAAAATGGCTATTCCGCCCAACTCTTGAGTGCGGTAGAGGATGTGAACAACAGACAAAAACTGATCATCGCGGATAAAGTGATCTCGCATTTTGGAAATAATTTATCCAATAAGACGTTTGCGGTATGGGGATTGTCCTTTAAGCCGGGAACAGACGATATGAGAGAGGCACCTTCCATTTACATCATAAATAAATTGATTGCGTTGGGGGCCAAAATTCAAGCTTACGATCCAAAAGCAATAGACGAGGCCAAAAAGTTTTATCTCAAAGATATTAGTGAGGTATCCTACGCCGCTTCAAAATATGATGTGCTGAAAAATGCGGATGCGTTATTGCTGCTTACAGAATGGAAAGAGTTTCGATCCCCCGATTTTATGGAAATCAAAAATAACTTGAAGTCACCCGTAATATTCGATGGTAGAAATCAGTATGACAGTGAAAGGCTTCAAAAAATGGGATTCGAATATTATCAAATTGGAAAAAACTAAATATCTGAACTTTTAAAATCATATGGAAAATCATAGAATAGCAGTCATTGGCCTAGGATATGTGGGTCTACCACTTGCGCGATTGTTCGCAACAAAATATCCAGTAATCGGTTTTGATATCAACCAGAACAGGGTCGAAGAACTGCAGTCGGGCGTAGACACAACCCTTGAAGTTGAAAACGAAGTGTTGCAGGCGGTTTTGGTAAATGAACCTAGTCAAGAAAATGGATTATACTGTACCAGTGACATTACCGCTTTAAATGACTGTAACTATTATGTAGTTACCGTTCCCACGCCGGTTGACCAGACCAATAGACCCATACTCACTCCTTTGTACAAGGCAAGTGAAACCGTTGGGAAAGCATTGAAAAAAGGGGATATTGTTATTTATGAATCCACCGTTTATCCTGGGGTTACGGAAGAAGAGTGTGTTCCCGTTCTTGAAAAAGTAAGTGGGTTAAAGTTCAATGAGGATTTTTATGTAGGATATTCTCCAGAACGTATTAATCCAGGGGACAAGGAACATACCGTTGAAAAAATCCTAAAGGTCACATCTGGATCCACCCCAGAGATTGGCCAAAAAGTAGACGCCCTATACGCTTCGGTTATCACCGCTGGCACACATTTGGCACCTACCATCAAGGTTGCAGAAGCTGCAAAAGTTATTGAAAACTCACAACGGGATATCAATATTGCCTTTGTCAATGAACTGGCAAAGATCTTTAATTTGATGGATATTGACACACACCATGTTCTGGAAGCTGCCGGGACCAAATGGAATTTCCTTCCGTTCAAACCAGGTTTGGTGGGAGGCCACTGTATAGGTGTCGACCCATATTATCTGGCACAGAAGGCCCAGGAATATGGCTACCATCCTGAAATTATTTTGGCCGGGCGCAGAATGAATGATGGGATGGGAAAATATGTTGCCAGTGAGGTGGTTAAGCTCATGCTGCATAAAGACATCAAAATTAAAGGGGCCAAAGTCTTGGTTCTTGGTGTGACCTTCAAGGAAAATTGTCCCGATGTCAGGAATACAAAAGCTGTGGATGTAGTTGCCAACCTAAAAAGTTACGGCATAGATGTTACCGTTTATGATCCGTGGGCATCTCCCCAAGAAGTATTGCATGAATATGGTATCACTTCAAACAATACATTGCCTTCAAATACTTATGATGCAATAGTTATGGCCGTGGCACATAAAGATTTCTTGACTCTTGATATGGGTGGCTTGTTAAAGAGCAACCATGTTGTTTATGATGTTAAAGGCATGTTGGATAGAAATTTTGTTTCCGGTCGTCTCTAATAAACGTATTGAATAGGTGTCTCTCTTAAAAAAACTGAACATAAGAAACCCCTTATTGATCAACTTATTGATTGTGGGGTCCGTTACGCTGGTGGTGAAACTGGCAGGGCTTTTTAAAGAGACCTATATAGGAAGCAGCTATGGTCTGTCCGAGTTTTTGGATACCTATGCCTTGGCATTGTTGATACCATCGTTCATTCAGAATGTGTTTGTTGGGGCCATAAAGAATATCTTCATCCCAAACTATATCATTGAAAAAAAAAATGACAGGCAAATTGGTGGCTTTCAAACACTGACCTGTCTATTGATTCTTGGAATCAACTTTTTTTTTGGAATGGTACTATTGGTTTCAAGTACCTTTCTTTTGGAAGTTATTTTTCCTGATCACACCCCTGAGTATTATGCATTGATAAACAAACAACTGGTTGTTTTGTTACCTTGCCTGTTTATTTGGGGGCTAAATGGTTTTCTCAGTGCCTTATTGGAAATTGAAAACAAGTTTTTTTATACATCCATTGCACCAATATACACTTCCATTGTAACCATATTGGCCATCTATTTTTTTAAGGACCGTTTGGGAGATTATGTTTTGGCCATTAGTATTTTGGCTGGTTCTTTGGCCAGTTTTATTCATTTGCTCGCAAAAGCGATCAAATTGCGTTTGATACAATTTGGAAGGTTAAGACTGAACCACAATATGAGGGTCATGTTACAGCAGCTCCCCGCTAAGGTCATTTCAGGATTGCTTACGGGAATAAACCCCATTGTGGACCAGTTTTTTGCGGCTCAATTGGTTGCTGGATCGGTAATTGCCCTTGCCTATGGTGAAAAAATACCGGCTTTTGGGATTTCCATTGCAATGATAGCGCTAGGGAATGTGCTATTGCCTCATTTTGCCGAGCTGGTTTCCAAAGACTTGAAAAAAGCGTATAAAGAGCTCTTCAAAATCTTAAAAATAGCATTTTTGGCTTCCCTTATTTTTTCGGTGTTGATGATATTTTTCTCAGATATTATCATCCGTATCCTTTTTGAGAGAAACTCATTTACCTCCAAGGATACCGAAATTGTAAGTTTCATCCAACAACTGTTATTGATCCATGTCCCATTTTTTGTGGTGACCCGGATTCTTGTGAAATTCCTGACCAGTATCAATAAAAATGGTTTCATGGCATGGGTATCCGCCCTTAGCGTTTTAACAAATCTGTTGTTGAACTATTTATTGATACATTCGTTTCAGGTTTATGGTTTGGCATTGAGTACTTCCCTTGTACTAATCATAAATAGTCTCGTCTTTCTTTGGTTCACCATAAGGCAATATAAATCCGTTCAGCTATCATGAGAATCGATTTCATAGTACATAGCATGGGTTCCGGTGGTGGTGAAAGAGTACTTTCCATATTGGCCAATAAATTGGTTTTAAAAGGGCATTCCATAAGAATTGTCACACTGAGTAACTCCATTGAGGATGCCTTTGAGTTGAACCAACAAATTGTTAGGGTAAAACTCAAAAAAAGAACCTTTAACAACCATACTATCAACAACCTGTTCAACCTTTTTAAACATTACCGTTCCAAGAAGAACAGGCCAGATATAGCCATTTCATTTATGGTAGAGACCAGCATGTTGGCCATTATTATCTGTACCCTGTTCGGTATTAAATCAATTGCCTCGGAACATACCAACCATGTTCTCAAGAGAAAAAACAACCTACGGCTTTTCACAAGAAAATATTTGTACCGATTGGCCAATAAAATAATTGTGCTGACGGAGTTTGATAGAGCTTACTATGCCAAACACAGAAGCAATGTCAAGGTAATACCCAACCCTTCCACCTTTAGCATAAACGAGGCCCCTACACAGCGATCAAAAACCATTTTGGCAGTGGGCAATCTCAATAAGTATCACATTAAAGGCTTTGACAATCTAATTCCCATTGTTGCCGAGGTTTTTAAAAAGCATAAGGATTGGACACTTCAAATTGTTGGTGCCATAGATGAAACCAGTCTTTCCTTCTTGAACAAAATTGTAGTGGAGCATCAAATGGAAGACCGAATTGTTTTCTCAGGGTTTAGCAACAAGGTCTCGGATATAATGGCCACATCCGACGTATATATTATGACCTCAAGGTTCGAAGGCCTTCCAATGGTTTTGATTGAAGCGATGTCCCAGGGGATGGTTTGCATTTCATATGATTGTGAAACTGGACCTTCAGAGATCATAACTCACAATTATAATGGTATCTTGGTAAAAGACCAAGATACACTTGAAATGGCCGATGGGCTGGACAAATTACTTTCAGATGGGAAGTTAAGGGAGGAATTGCGCGCCAATGCCCCCAAATCCATTGAAAAATTTGATCCTGACCTCATCGTTTCAGAATGGGAACAAGTATTTTTAGAAGTGTCATGAAAAAAATCGTCCATCTTTTTTTCTTAGTACCATTCATTATCAATGCTTTGAATCTTCAAGATTGGATAAGCTTGTATGTGGGGGGTACCAGTGGACAATTGGTGGCGTATGGAAATGTTGGCCTGTTGATTCTAGGCTCATTCCTGATCATAAAACTAAAAGGCAGTCCAATAGGAACTCCCGGCACCTGGGCTGTTTTTTTTGCCGTACATTATTCGCTATCCATATTAGCGAGTATTTTATATGACAACCCCGCGAACTTTGGATACACCTTGGTGAACATTGTTTTCTACTTTTCCTTTCTACTGTATTTAAAGCGATTGGTAGATCTTTCCTTCATACAAACCTATTTTACCATTGTTTTTTCAATTGCATCAATCTGTTTGATATTCCTATGGAACATGCAAATTGATCTGGATTACTTTTCAAGTGACCTTAGCTGGGGACTGGATAGGGCTTCCGGGTTATATGGTGATGCCAACAATGCTTGTTTGGTATCGATTATTTCCTACGTGTTTTTAAAGTTCACCGACTTTGGCAACCTACCTTTTAAATCCTTGATAAAACTTATATTGACCTTGCTGATATCCTATTCGGTCATCCTAACTTTTTCCACCACCGGATATCTGGTCTTTGTATTCGTTGTGATCCTGTGCAACTATAAATACTTGTCAAAAAGGAACATCCTTGCCTCCATGTTTGCATTGCCCCTACTGTACCTTATCATCATAAACCTGACTTGGCTTACTGCAGGGCTTAATCTTAATGAACGACAGCAGTCTAAAATCGTTAATTTTGAGAACATATTTTCCTTTAAATTTGATCAGATTGACAATTCAGGGAGATTTGAGCATATAGACAATGTAATAGGAAAGTTATATGAAAATCCTTTCTCCGGGCATGGGTTTGATTTTGGCCTTAACCACCTTACCCATAATACGTACCTGAACATTTGGTTGGAATCCGGAATAATTGGGTTAATTGTTTTGATCGTTGTACTGGCCATCTATTTTTCAAGGGCAATCAAAGTCGAAAAAAGAACCAAGTATTTCTCACTGGCAATTTTGTTTGCCGTTTCTATATTTATGCTGAGCCTTCAAACTGTGATAAACCAACCCTACATCATGGTAGTTCTCACTTATGTGGGCGTATTGATTGATAAGGGTCTAATTAAAAAAAAATGATGAAAGATTTTCTTAGAAAATATTATAACAATTCAAGAATTGGGTTTTATCTCCTAAAACCCGTAGTCATGGTTTACCATATCTTTTTAATGGATAAATATCTTAGTCAAAAAGCTTACCTGAAAAAGAAGTTCAAGAAATATTTTGGGTACGATATTGATTTTGGGAACCCGAGAACACTGAACGAGAAAATCAGTTGGCTAAAATTAAACGATAGGAACCCACTTATGGGCCAAGCAGCGGACAAATATGCCGTAAGGTCCTATATAAAGGAAAAAATCGGTGAGGAGTATCTAGTACCTCTGGATTATACCACTTTGAATCCTAACGATATCAAACCTGAAAACCTTCCGGACCACCCCTGCATTATAAAGGTCAACCATAACAGTTCCGGCGGTATTATTGTTAGGGACAAATGGGGTGATGTGGATTGGAACTATATCAAGAACACCTTGCGATGGAATATGTCCGAGAACTATTACTGGAACGGTAGAGAACCCCAATACAGACATATTAAACCACGTATCATTGTGGAGAAGCTGCTAATGGATGATAAAGGAAACATACCTTTTGACTACAAGCTCCACTTTTTCAACGGAAAGATAGCTTTTGTACAAGTAGATTCCGATCGACTTACAGACCATAAAAGAAACCTGTACACGGCAGATTGGGAGTTTATCGAGTGCGAATGGGAGTACAAAAAGGGCCTGTTTATTGACGAACCTCCCACTTATAGAAAAATGGTGGAGCTTGGAACGGTCATCGCACAGGATTTCACTTATGTACGAGTAGATTTCTATGCGTTGGGCAATGAGGTCTATTTTGGAGAATTGACCTTTCATTCAGATGGAGGTATTGGGCCATTCAGGCCGGAAAAATATGATTTGCAATTTGGAGAAATGTTGAAACTACCACAATGATTCAATCTAAACACGATTTATACAAATACCTCAAGGAAGACGCCATTGCCTTGGGTATACGGGAGAACGGCCTAAAATCAAAACTGAAACAGCTTATTGTTCCCAACCATATTTGGAAGTTTCAAAAAACACTCCGAAAAGTGGAATACTATAAAAATTGCGGTTCCACAGGTTTAAAAAAATTACTGTTTCTCTACTATAAGATTAAATTCAGGAACATTTCCATCAAACTTGGCTTTTCAATTCCTGAAAATGTTTTTGGCCCTGGTTTGGCCATTGTGCATTATGGTACCATTGTTGTCAATAACAATGCTAGGATAGGTGCCAATTGTAGAATCCATGCCTGCACCAATATTGGAGCCTCAGGGGGTTCTCCCAAGGCACCGCAAATTGGGGACAATGTTTACATAGGGCCTGGCGCCAAGATCTATGGCGATATTAACATTGGAAACAACATAGCCATTGGTGCAAATGCCACTGTCTTTAAATCTTTTGAGGAGCCCAATATCATGATTGCGGGAAATCCAGGAAAGAAAATAAAGGAAATCGACATAAAAAAAATTATAAAACATATTTGATAAGGGTAAGCATACGTTATATAAGCAGGTTGATTCTGTCTTTCAAAAGACATTTCCTCAATATACCTCGTCAACAAATAGTATGACACAAAAAAAGATAATTTTTGTATTGCCCACATTAACCGCTGGAGGCGCTGAAAGAGTACTCTCATATATCGCACAGCACATTGATAAAGAGCGCTTCAAATCCATCTTATTGATACTTGGGAATGAAAAGGACGCCGCCTTCAATGTGGAGGGTATTGAATTGATTTTCTTCAACAAGGAAAGAGTCCTTTATGCGGTTCCCAAATTATTCGCCTTTATTTTAAAACAAAAACCCGATTATATCCTAAGTTCCATTGGCCACCTTAATACCGTGCTCGGACTAATGGCATTTTTCTTTGGAAAAACCAAAGTCTTTATTCGTGAAGCAAGCGTAATCAGTAGCATAAGCCAATTTTCAAAAAAGAGCAGCTACAGAGGACGATTGGCTAAAATAGCCTACCATCAAGTTTCAGGAATAATCTGCCAATCCACGGACATGGCCACCGATTTTGCCGAAAGGTATCCAAAGGTTAAAGGGAAGATCGTTACCATTGCCAACCCACTTACCTCAAAACTCCAATTAAAAAGTGTGGAAAATGATTCGCATACTTTAAAGGTCATTACAATTGGCAGGCTAAGTAAAGAAAAGGGACAGGCAAGGTTGCTAAAAATTCTATCAAAGCTCAAAAGGGATTTCCACTATACAATTCTCGGGGACGGTCCCCAAAAAGAGGAACTCCTAAAACTGGCCGATTCCCTTGGGCTCATGGGAAAGATAACCTTTGTGGATCACAGTAAAGACATTCAGAGCTATTTGGAACAAAACGACCTTTTTCTGCAAGGATCCTATGTGGAAGGTTTTCCAAATACAGTCTTGGAGAGTTGCATGGTAGGAACCCCCGTACTGGCATTCAACGTGCCGGGGGGAACCAAAGAAATCATTACGCACAATGAAAATGGTTTTTTGGTGGAGGATGAGGATAGCTATTTGGAGTGTCTTGAAAACCATAAATACATTCCCCCTGCCCAAATCAGGGAATCTGTTATTTCAAAATTTGAGCCCAAGAAGATTCTTGGACAATACGAAAATCTATTTAAACCTTAGGGTACATGGAAGCCAGACCAATTAGAATTCTACATGTTTTAACCATTATGAACCGGGGAGGTGCAGAAACCATGGTCATGAACTATTACCGGAACATTAACCGGGAATTGGTCCAATTTGACTTTTTGCTCCATAGAAAGGAAACCGGCGCTTTTGATAATGAAATCCTGTCCCTTGGAGGAAAAATTTACAGAATGCCCTCCATTTCACCTAAAAACTACTTCAAGTACCAAAAGGAACTGGAACAATTTTTTGATGAGCACCCAGAATACCAAGTTGTGCATTCCCATTTAAATGCATTAAGCTCCATTATTTTTAAGGTGGCCATGAAAAAAGGGATAAAAACACGGATTGCCCATAGCCATTTAGCGGTTGAACCTTTTGTATTTTTAAAGGTGTTCAAGCCAAACACCGATATTAAAGCGACTATCAAGGACAGCACACAATCACTTATCCGTAGAAGGGTAAGACATCTAGCCACCCACTATTTTGCTTGTGGGGAAAAGGCCGGAGACTGGTTGTTCGGAAAATCCAACAGGGATAAGGTAAAAATTATAAACAATGCAGTAAATGCCAAAGATTTTCTATACAACCCCGAAATCCGAAAAAAAGTTCAAAATGAGTTGGGACTGGAGGGTAGAAAAATCATTGGGCATGTGGGACGTTTTAATGAGCAAAAAAATCATTTTCTCCTCATTGATATTTTCCATAGCCTTTTACAGAAAAACCCCAACTGTACATTGCTATTGGTCGGAGACGGCAACCTAAGGTCAAAGATTCAGAATAAGGTGAAACAGTTGGGAATTACCAAAGAAGTGGTCTTTTTGGGTCTTAGGGAGGATATCCCCGAACTATTGCAGGCCTTTGACCTCTTTTTGTTCCCGTCCCTATATGAAGGGCTTCCCGTAACCCTAATTGAAGCACAGGCTTCGGGATTAAAAATTGTAGCTTCAGATACCATCACCAATGAAGTGGACCTAACTGGTTTGATCACATTCTGTGGCTTAACAGACCCCATTGATCATTGGGCCGAAGAAGTTGACAAAAATCTAACCTATGAACGCAAGAATATGTTGAACAGCATCGTTCAAGGGCAATATGATATTGTTGAAAACGCAAGAAACTTACAAGAGTTTTATTTAAAAATATATTGATAAATGTGCGGCATTAACGGATTTATTAGTTACGGAAAAACCTTATCTGAAAAAGAATCGGTTTCTAGGATAAACCACATGAACGACCTGATTGTTCATCGGGGGCCGGATGACGATGGTATATTCCATGAAAATAATGGTGCCACCACCATTGCCATGGGTATGCGCAGGTTGTCCATTATTGACCTTCATTCCGGGAAGCAGCCTATTTTTTCAGAAGACAAACAATTGGTAATTGTTTTTAATGGTGAAATATACAATTACCTTGAACTAAAGGAAGAGCTCGTCAACCATGGTGTAACCTTCAAGACCAACAGCGACACGGAGGTTATTTTAAAACTGTATGAGAATTACGGTGTCTCTTCTTTTAAAAGGTTGGATGGTATGTTCGGCTTTAGTATCTATGACAAAGGACTGAACAAGGTATTCATTGCCCGTGATTTTTTTGGTGAAAAGCCGTTATACTATACGCAGAGCAATGGAAGTTTTAAATGGGCATCGGAATTAAAGTCCATAACCAATGATGCTGCCACCCCTCTGAAAATAGACAAAGTAGGGCTCAACCTTTATCTTAGACTAACCTATATTCCGGCACCATATAGTATTTACGAGGGTGTTCATAAGCTCCCCCCCTACTCTTATATAACCTATGACGTATCAGAAAACAGTTATGTCGTAAACCCGATAGAGACGGAGACTTATCCTGAAAAAACCAACTCAAAAATCAGTTTGGATGAGGCCAAGACCAAGGTGAAAAGCCTAGTAACGGACAGCGTTGTTTCCCGATCTATTTCGGATGTGCCCCTTGGCACCTTCCTTTCCGGTGGTGTTGACTCATCCATAGTTTCATTATGCCTGTCCCAATACAAATCGGAACCCATTGAAACATTTTCAATAGGCTTTAAGAAAAAGTCTTTTGATGAAACCGATAAATCCCAGTTGGTTGCCAAGATGATTCACAGCAACCATCATGAATTTATTATTGACGAAAAGGACATCGAAGAAGATTTGCATCAAATCTTGAACAATTTTGATGAACCTTTCGCAGATTCATCCGCGCTCCCCACCTATTTGGTATCCAAAAAAACCAGGGAGCATGTAACGGTTGCGCTTACTGGAGATGGTGGTGATGAAGTTTTTGGGGGTTACAATAAGTACTACATGGGCAAGTTCAATAGCCGGTATACAAGTTGGGTCCCAAAACCGCTCCATAGCATTGTTAAAAATGCAAGCATGCCCTTTTTGAAAACATCCAATGACAACAGGGGCAAAAAATATCGAATCAAACGATTACTGAACTCATTTGACTATAATGGAGGTTTTTATTGGGATATTATCTCTTTGGGATATACCAACGGTGAAATCAATGAATATTTGCTCTCCGAAAACCAAGTTGCCACCCCGTTCAAAATATACAAAGACACCTTAGGGATTAATTCACCAAAAAGTTTAACTGATTTTCGGTTGGTTGATCGCCATATAAGCCTTGAAGGGGATATGCTGGTTAAAGTGGACAGAACCAGTATGCTGAACTCACTTGAATGCAGGGCTCCCTTTCTTAACAAGAAGTTATGGAACTACGTAAATACGCTTCCCGAAAACTTCTTGTTAAACGGGTGGAACAAAAAGTTCCTGTTAAAAGAAGCCTTTAAGGATGAGTTCCCAGAAGGCTTTCTGGACAAGTCCAAAAGTGGCTTCGGAGCCCCGGTCGGGGATTGGCTCAAAACTTCCCTTAGCCCAGAGTTAAAATCATATATAGAAACTGACAAGCTGGAGAAACAAGGCATTTTTAATGTGGAGACGATTACCAAACTGGTCAGGGAACATTTGTCGGGAACTGTAGATAACACGTTTAAAGTTTGGACTTTTTATTGTTTCCAAAAGTGGTATTTCAATACGTATATATCTAAATAATGGCTAAACCAAAATTGATAAGGATCACTACGGTCCCCGCATCATTGGGTGGACTATTGGAGGGGCAGCTTAAGTTTATGACCCAATATTACGATGTAGTGGGAATAGCATCTTCTCAAAACGGCGGGTTGACCAAAGTTGGAAAGGAAGAAAACATTAGGGTGATTCCCGTTCAGATGACCCGTAAAATAACCCCGGTTCAAGATTTTAAGGCCGTATGGCAACTGTACAAAATTTTTAAAAGGGAAAAGCCTTTCATGGTTCATACACATACTCCCAAAGCTGGCACATTGGGTATGATGGCTGCATATCTGGCCAAGGTTCCTCACAGATTGCATACAGTGGCGGGTATGCCCCTTCTTGTGGCTAAAGGACGAAAACGAAAATTGCTCGACTTGGTTGAAAAAATCACGTATTGGTGTGCTACAAAAGTTTATCCTAACTCTTTTGGACTCAAGGATATAATACTGGAAAACAATTTTACGACCGAAAAGAAACTAAAGGTAATCGGAAATGGAAGTTCCAATGGTATTGACACTGAACATTTTGATAATAAACTATACAGCAAAGAAGATAAATTGAACCTACGGAATTCTTTGGGCATCAAGGAAAGTGATTTTGTTTTTCTTTATGTGGGGAGAGTTGTCAAGGACAAAGGCGTAAACGAACTTATTGAAGCCTTTAAACTTCTCATAAAAAAAGGGGTGGAAAACTGTAAGATGGTCCTACTCGGTACGTTCGAAGATGAATTGGATCCCATCTCGCCCGAGGCAAGGCAGGAAATCGACTCCAATCCCAATATCATCTACATGGGGTGGCAATCCGATGTGCGCCCCTATTTTAGCATTTCAGATGTCTTTGTCTTTCCAAGTTATAGAGAGGGATTCCCAAATGTTGTAATGCAGGCCGGAGCAATGGGAATACCCAGCATAGTAACCAACATCAATGGTTGCAATGAAATTATAATCCCAAACCAAAATGGGGTGATCATTCCTGTCCAAGATGCCCAATCCCTGTTTGAATCCATGAAATTGTTCTACGAAAACCATTTTGATCAGGATCCAAAATTTGATTATGACCCTGAAAAAATCAGAAAATTGATTGTGGAAGGTTATAGTAGAAAAGCGATTTGGGAAGCGATTCGAAAAGAGTATGCCTCCTTGAATTAAACAACACATCTTCCCCCAACAATCGATTAACCGTTAAGCGTATCGGCAATACGGTTATAGGATGGTAACGTTTTGTCCATTTTATCTTGGTTTTAATCTATAAAATTGACTTAACATAATGGTATCAAGTAATTTCACGTAATAACTTAAATCATTTTCCAACCAATATCCCATGGGGAATTTAAAAATCAACCTCAGAATAGTTAAGAGGTTTCCTATACGCAAGTACAGGAATTCAACCTTCATGGTCCCAAAAATATTTACGTTATCCCTATTCCCAAAAAACGAACACCGAGACAACCCTTCCATAGGTTTCTTTATTGTGCAGTGGTTTATATGGAGCAGTGGAATTCCCTGGGCACAAAATTGAAATTGGATATGACCATAAAAGTTTACAGATAAAACTCGATTTATAATTTCCCCCAAACATTTTGACACGAAGCAGTAAAAATATTTAATGAAAATTGTAAACAGAAGACACTTAATGAAATGAAAAAAACGTTAAAAACAAGATTAGGGTTTGGCAAATATAAATTTTAGGGATGTTAATGAAATATATAGATCAGATAAGAAAAAAGGAAACTAAATTTGAATGATCCATATATGGTAATACCATATCGATTTTAAACTGATTTATAAGGCTATGGCTTATGGTCGGCCAATAGCAATTACACATTTTTTATTTAACAAACCCATGTACAGAAATTTTCTGAAAAGAATCATTGACTTTATCCTGTCCCTAATTGGACTCCTTATCCTGCTCCCAGTTTTTACCATCATTTACATGATTCTTTGGTTCACCAATAAAAGGCAACCCTTTTATTTTCAAAGTAGACCGGGAAAAAATGAGAAAGTATTCAAAATTATAAAATTCAAGTCCATGAGTGATTCCGTTGACTCTTCTGGCGATTTACTTCCAGATGCGGATCGGCTTACACCAATTGGCAATTTTTTGAGAAAAAGTTCATTGGATGAAATCCCCCAACTCATCAATGTCATTAAAGGAGATATGAGCTTGGTAGGCCCCAGGCCCCTTCGGGTTCGCTATCTCCCCTATTATACAGAAAAGGAAAAAATAAGACATGCTGTTAGACCTGGTATAACAGGTTTGGCACAAGTATCCGGACGCAACAAACTAAACTGGGACGAAAAATTGGCTCTTGACGTAAAATATGTGGAAAACATGACATTTTGGGCAGATTTTATAATTCTGCTGAAAACAGTAAAGAAAATCTTTCATGTTTCCAATGATGAAATTGTCATAGACCTGGAGATGGATGCATTGGATACCTACCGAATCAACCAAAGAAAACCAAATACCAACACTATTGATACAAAGAATAAATGACCAGATATCAGTTTTTCGAGATGATGTCTATCCTAGTTTAGGAGGCGGTAATAAAGCAAGGAAAATGATGGCATTGGATGCCAAAATAAAAGAACTGGGGCATAATGCCCTTGTAACCACAGGTGGTGTTCAATCCAACCATTGTAGGGCCGTTGCGCTGTATTCCAAAAAAAACAAACTGGAATGTACCCTAGTACTTCACGGGGATAAAAACCGAATACTGTCCGAATCCGGAAATGCAAAGATCATGAGGGAAAGCGGCGCCACACTGGTATTTTGTGATTCATCCGAAATTTCAGGTCATATGGATGCGGCCATGCAACAATACATCAAAAAAGGGTTAAACCCATTATATATTTATGGTGGTGGACATACGCTTGAAGCAGGGCATTGTTACATCACGGAACTGGAAAAACTTTTGGAAGACAACTACAAGCCCGACTATATATTTTTGGCCTCAGGTTCCGGAACAACACAGTCAGGCCTTCTTGCCGGGGTTTCCAAAAAAAATGTGGATATCAAAATAGTGGGCATTTCAGTTGGAAGAGCTTCCGAAAGAGCCCAAAATATCGTTGGAGAGTTTTACAATAAACTATGTGATGAATACCACATCGAAAAAAATGAAATATCCATTGTGGTGGATGATTCCTTTTTATCCGGTGGTTATGAAAAATATAATGCTGACATCAAGGAAATAGCCGATGAATCATTGATGAACTATGGCTTTGCGCTTGATACTACCTATACAGCAAAAGCCTTTTACGGTATGCTCAAGACCATAGAACAAAAGAAAATTACAGGCCAGGTTTTATTCTGGTACACTGGGGGAATTTATAATTATTTAGCCAAATGATCAATCTAATCAAAAAAAAGAAGGAATGGGACACGTGGGTTTCAAATATGGATTTTTTTGATTTTTACCATACGTATGATTATCACACCCTGTTTTTGGAAGAAGATACGGAAGCTGTACTGATAGCCTACAAAGAAGGTGATGTCCAAATTGGCATCCCCATGATCAAAAGGAATTTGGAGAATGGTTATTACGACCTTACATCCGTGCATGGTTATCTTGGACCAATGTACAAAAAACTGGACCCTGAGTTTGACAACGAAGATTTTTTGGACGAATTGAAAAATCTATTGCTTAAGGAAAATATTGTATCCGTTTTTTCCAAGCTCAATCCCTATATTCCGCATCAGGACCAAATTTTAAAAGGCTGTGGCAATATTGAAAAAGTAGGGGAATTGGTGTATTTTCTTCAAACAGATAGTGAAGCTGACCAGTACTCAGCCTATAACAGGAATACTAGACAGTCATTAAAGAAGCTAAAAAAGTCTTGTGAAGTAAAACTTGGTGATTTCAGCAAAGATGTGGAGACCTTTATCTCTTACTATTACAAAAGCTTGGATAGGCTCAAGGCCAAACCATTGTTCTATTTTAAAAAGAATTATTTCAACCAGCTGGCCCAATCCGCTTTTTCCAAATCAGAGATTTTATTCGCCGTAAATAGTGAAACCCAACAAATAATGGCCGGTGTACTGGTTGTACAGACCAACAACATTGCCCAAGTGGAACTGGCATTCATTGCCGAGGAGTTTTTTAAGTGCAGTCCTTTACGTTTGCTATTTGATGAATGTAGGAAGCGATACAAGAACATGGACATCAAGGTACTCAATTTGGGTGGAGGTCGAGGCGGAAGGGAAGGTTCCCTAATGAAGTTCAAATCTTCCTTCTCTAAAAAATATGCAGATTTTCAGGTTTGGAAATACATAGCCATTCCTGACGTTTACCATAGTATGGTAAGCATGGAACAAAAAAACCATGAGTCCAATTTTTTTCCAAAGTATAGACTAAAAACAGCTTAATCCCAAGTACTATGAACATTCTTTTTACCTGTGCCGGGCGCAGAAATTATTTGATAAATTACTTTAAAAGTGCCCTTAACGGTCATGGAAAAGTTGTGGCGGTGGACATGCAGCTTTCTGCCCCTGCCCTGGTAGATGCCGATGTAGCCAAAGTCGTGCCCAGCATATATGATGAAAACTATATTTCTTCCATAATTGCCATTGTACAGGAACAGAATATCAATGCCATAATTTCCCTAAATGACCTTGAACTGCCCATTTTGGCCGAGAATAAGGAAAAGTTGGAAATTTTAGGGGTCAAGGTTCTTATTTCGCCGGAGAATGTAATTGATATCTGTTTTGATAAATGGAAGACATATCATTTTTTTAAAGAAAATGGAATCAATACCCCGCTCACGTTCATTAACATTGCCACTGCCAAGAAAGCCTTGGAAAAAAATGAACTAAAATTTCCCCTGATCGTGAAGCCTAGGTGGGGAAGTGCTTCCATAGGCATAGATATTGTACGTTCGGAGGAAGAACTGGAACTCTCCTACCAGCTACAGCATTTAAAGGTAAGCCAGTCCATATTGGGTACGGTTAGTGCCACGGATGCCCAGAACTCCATCATGATACAGGAAAAGCTCAATGGCGAGGAATATGGTGTGGATATCCTGAACAACTTTGAGGGTGAGTTCTATGGCTCCTTTGTTCGAAAAAAACTTGCCATGCGTTCCGGAGAGACGGACAAGGCTGTTTCCGTCATCAATCCAGATTATAACAAAGTGGCAGAGAAAGTTGGAAGAGCCACCAAACACATCGGGAATATGGACTGTGATTTTTTTGTGGTGGACGGAGAAGTCTATTTCCTGGAAATGAACCCGCGCTTTGGTGGGGGGTATCCATTTTCCCACGAAGCGGGAATCAATACTCCTGCCATTTACCTCGCTTGGTTGAACCATGAGTCCAACGTAGACCAATTCAATACGTTCAAGGATGGATTGGCCTTTTCAAAATTTGATAATCTCATGCCCATTCCACAAGAAAATATCTAATCTACACGAGTTCCTGCACTTTTAAAATATTTAAAGAAATGAACATATTATCTTCAGTTAGGAAAAATCTGTTTTGGACGATGGACTCCTTAAAGGGAGGTGCCATTAAAAAGCATTATCGCGAAATAGGGCTTGTAAATCAAAACCAAACAGATAAAAAAGCCATTGAAGTACACCAAAAGAATCTTGAAAAGGTGCTGGCACACGCCATTGAAACCACACCTTTTTACAAAGCCTTGGGGGTTTCAGCCAATTTAAAGGAGTTCCCTGTCATCAATAAGGATATGGTCCGTAATGCCTATGAGGATTTCAAATCGGAAATGTTCAAGGACAAATCAAACACACCGGTATTCACTGGGGGTTCCACAGGAACACCATTCAAGCTTTTTCATAATACCGACAAGAGGAAACGGCATTCCGCAGATAACATTTATTATGCGGAAAGTGGCGGATATGGTTTGGGCAATAGGTTATACCTTATTAGAGCATGGCATAAAAGAAATAAGAATTCGTTACTTTTTATCCAGAGAAACATGAAGCTTTATGGTATAGTCAACTATACGGATAAGGACATGGAAAAGTTGCTTAACGACTTTAGGAACGACCCTTCCGAAAAATGTGTGGTTTGCTTTGCATCCATGTGCGATATCTTGGTCAACTATCTCGATTCGAAAAATTCAGGACCTTTGACAGACCTCCGCATCAAATCCATAATAACGGATGGTGATGCCCTGAGCAAATCCACCAAGGACAAAATGCAATATTATTTCAATACCCCCACAGTGGCCAGATATGGAAATATGGAATGTGGTATTATGGGACAGCAACCTTATTCCGGATCGTATGATTACGATTTGAACTGGGGCAGCTTCCATTTTGAGCTTTTGGATTTAAAAGAAGACAAACCTGCCCAACCAGGGGAACTGGGAAGGATAGTGGTAACAGATCTGTTCAACTATTGCATGCCGTTGATACGATATGATACCGGTGATTTGGCCAGCACAACCGAAACCATTACCTCCCCTTCCGATTTTTTTAGGTTCAACAGGATAGAAGGAAGAAAAGTTGACTTGATCTATGACACTTCGGGAAGAACCATATCTCCTTACATGGTGGTACAAAAACTATCGGAATACAGAGATCTAAAGCAGTTTCAATTTGTTCAGAAAGGTGAAGGTGAATATGTATTTAAATTAAACCCCTGGACCGTATTCTCCAGGGAACAGGAATTAATTTCGGACAGCAAAACGTATTTGGGGGAAGACGCTAACATTACCATTGAGTATGTAGAGGAAATCCCGTTACTTTCATCAGGAAAAAGAAAGCAGGTATTGAACGAAATGTAGCATCAGGGGTAAACTATAATAATAAAGAGAATGGGTTTTAAGGGTATAACATCATTTTTTAAAGGGTTCCTGAAAGAGACGGATAAAAAGAGCTATTCCCGGATTGCTTATGAATTTATTCACCTTGCCATACTCCGCAAACAGATTCCCTACCACTATTTTTCGAGATTTCTCTATAGAAACGATTTTAAGGAGTACAAGGATTTTATTCCCATTAAGACCTATTTTGGGCTGATCACTTCTGAAAAAATCCAAGACCCCCTCTATGCAAATATCCTTGGTAATAAAATTTTCTTTGAGTTGTTCTGCAATCAATTTCAGGTACCTAGACCGGTCATGACCAGTTATAACAGGAATGGGGCTTTTTACCACAATGGCACTATCACCAAAGTACGATCTAATGACGGGTTGGTTGCATTATTTTCAAATATTTTCAAGGAAGCCAAAACATCCAAAATCATACTCAAAAGCACCAATACCAAGGGGGGTTCCGGAATATTTATACTCGCTAAGGAATCTTTCAGGGAACAAATACAAGAAGTTGGGCATCTTATTCTTTCCGGGACTTATGTACATCAAGAATGGCTGGAGCAACACCAAGAAATAAACAAAATATATCCCCACAGCATCAATACCATTCGTTTGGATATTGCCATTGACCACAAGGGCAAAGAACATCTCCTCGGTAGTGTCATGCGTTTTGGACAAGGGGGAAATAAGATTGACAATAGATCTAAAGGAGGCTTTTTTGTCTCCATAGACCAAAACGGCTGTTTAATGCGCAAAGGATACTCACAAAGAGTGTATGGAAGCAAGGAACTTGTGAACCATCCCGACACTGGGTTTGAGTTCAATGGTTTTAAAGTGCCCTACTATGAAGAGGCAAAGGCCTTGGCACTTCATATGAGTCAATTGATTCCCAACAAGTTGGTGGGATGGGATATAGCCATTACACCTAATGGACCAATGGTTGTTGAGGGCAATCACGATTCCAACATTACCATGTCTGAAGTTGCTTACGGGGGTTATTTAAAGCACCCCGTGGTTAAGGACCTACTGTCTGCTATGTAGTTTCGTTGACGATAATCTTTCGCTTACCAGACTTCAATAGTGGAATTTCAGAGACATATTCCACGGACACATGGGCATCTTCACCCAAGTATTCCTTAAAGAAGGCTATGAATTCCTCTTCCCTATCAAATCTTCCGGTACTATTTACTTTGAATAGATAGTTCTTATTTTTCCGCTGAATCAGTTGAACCTGCTCCAGCTCCGGATAACGGTATAAATTGGTATGAATGATGAAATGACTTATGATCTCTCCTTTGGTATTGGTCAAAATATCGGTAATTCTTCCCTGCACCAATGAAAACTCAGGAAAGCCATTGGGTCCAATTTCCATGGTGGCAACATCACCTGTATCATATCGTATCATGGGAGTGGCCAAGTTAAAAAGATCGGTGACCACTATCCTTCCCAACTCCCCCATATCCGCTGGATCATCGGAATCTATCTTTAAAAGCTCTACATAGTAACTGGCCCAATTAACGTCAAACTCCTTTCTATTGGGCATTTGTTGGGCAATAATACCGTTTTCAACATTGGAATACCTTGAAACGATGGGACATTTAAAATAATACTCCATCTTTTCTCTTGTATATAGATCTAAAGACTCTGACATGGCAATAATGGACGTAACATTACAATCTAATGGAGGGTAGTTCCCTTTATCCAAATAATTACAAATTTTTGAAAATGCTGAAGAATAGGCCAACCATCCTTTTCTTTGTTTGTCTTTTGTCAACTTCTTAAAGAAGCTCTCTAAAAAAGTATCATTGATTTCTTCCACATCCAATTGGTCCACATTCTGTATCCAAGCCAAGAATTCAGGCTTTTTATAGTATGCTGCCCACAGCCTCAGGTACAATAACCTATCACCTATGTTAAAACCGGATTTCTTCGCAAAATAAATAGTGTCTGCCGTATTCCTGTGCTTTTTTCCTTCGGATTGATATATCTTGAACGGGGTTCCGGTAGAGCCGCTTGTACTTACGGAGAATCTTTTCCCCCCTATGGACTCCTCGGGCAACGTAATCCCATCAAAATTTTGCTTGATGATATTTTTGTTCACCACAGGAAAGTCCTGTAAGGATTCATGTCCTTTGTATTTTTCGTAAAATTTTGAGTGGTTAACCGCAGTTTTCAAAAGACGGTCCAAAACCGGTTGGTTTTGTTCTTGAAGAAGTTTATAGTCTAGGTCAAATAACTCTTCAATATTCTTGAGATTGTCATGTATAACATTGCCTTTGACTTTATCAAGCAACCAGAATAGTTTACTTCTAAGGTTGATCATATGCAAAAGATTATGGGCATAATCTTATTGAACCCGTTACCCATTATTGGTTTAATTCAACAACTCAAATATACGGGTATTATTGCTTTGGCAACACCTTTTGAAGATAAGTGCTTATTTCGGTAGCAATGACTTTTCGTCCTGTATGGTTCCAGTGATGGTCATAGATCAATGTAGTCCTTCTATGTCCACCTGCTTCCTTAAAGGGAACCGCAAAGTCTATTACGTTAATATTTTCTTGCTTAAGGTAAGCCAAAAAATCACTATTGGTGGCCCTACTGTCCAAAAGGATTGCGGTCTTACTTTTATCAAATCCATACTTGGAAACCAAACTCTTGAAATTTTCCAAATACAGACTATCTCTATCTATCTTGGGCTTATTCTTTGATGTTTCATCTTGGTTGCCTCCTCCTGCGAGCATTCCACTTTTTAGGGAGTTCACTTTCTGATGTAAGTTCTTTACGGGATCCAAAATTCCGATGTTCAACAAGTAAACTACCAATTTAGAGTGTCTCAATAACGGAAAAAGCGGTTCTCTAGGAATAAATTCATATTCAGGTCGCTGCAGGTCATTTTCATATTTCATATACAAAATGACGTAATCTACTTTATCAAACTTCTCTTGGTTTGCATAAATCAGATAGAGCTGGTCGGCCAAGTCATTTGAAGAATGGCCATATTCATACACCTCTACATCGTTCAATTTGCTTTCAACCTGTTTTCCAATTGAATTGTAATAATTTTGGTGAAAACCTTCAATATATGAGTCCCCAATGATCGCAACCTCTGTCTTGCTATCCATTGGCTTAAACTCCCTGTATGAATTATACCCGGAATTGTTAATGTGATATTCCGCAAAATTCTGTCTTCGATTTCCATACACCGTATAACCATTTTGGCCTGGAATCCATTTAAGCATACCATCTTTTGCCACATATCTTTCGGGGAGATCGTTGTGCAAGTGAAAAATGCGTACCAACCCTTCCAATACCAATAGGATCAGTATTCCATAAACCACTATGTTCTTAAAAAGCCTAATCATACTTCTAGAATTGAAAATATATGAAAGATCGATCAAACCCGCTATCATAAAACAACAGTATAGCGAATATTACCACGGTATAAGCTATGAACCGAACCACTTTGGACTTAAACTTAAATGGATTTCGCTCATCTCTTCGGATTCGATATTCGTATAGGACAAAAACCGCCAAAAGAACAAAATAATCAACCATTCTGTATCCACTGGGGTGTTCGTATGCCACATATTCAAAATTGGTAAAAATCCTGGATATAAAATGAAATGAGTCCGTAAGGGATTCGGATCGGAAGAAAATACGGGAAAACGTAACAATCCCGAAGGTCAACACCAATTGTCCGAGCTCCACAAACGAGGGGAAAAAGGAATTTTCACCTACAACATTATCTTTGTAAATGGTATTTCTTCCCATCAGAAAAACGGGTATATAGGCCAAGGCATGAAACCCGCCCCAAAAAATGAACGTCCAGTTGGCACCGTGCCAAAACCCACTTACCAGAAAGATAACACAGATATTCCTAACCGATTTTAACTTACTCACCCTTGACCCTCCCAATGGGATATAGACATAGTGCCTGAACCAGGTTGAAAGGGAAACGTGCCACCGCTGCCAATACTCTGCAACATTCCTTGAAAAGTTTGGAAATTTAAAGTTCGACATCAGCTCCACTCCAAACAATTTTGCGGTACCGATAGCAATATCGGAGTAACCACTAAAATCGCCATATACCTGAAAGCTGAACAAGGTAACCCCTAAAATCAACGTCGAGGCAGGATACGTGGAATAATTCAGGAAAATGTCATCTACGATGGGAGCAATACCGTCTGCTATCACCATTTTCTTGAACAAACCCCACAAAATCAGCTTCAACCCGGAGACGGATTGGGTGTAATCAAACTTTCGCTTATTGGTAATTTGATGTAAAAGGTTGGATGCCCGTTCAATTGGACCTGCGACCAACTGGGGGAAAAAGGCAACAAAGGTAGCAAACGATAAAAAGTCCCTAGAAGGCTCAACCCGCTTGTAATAGATATCCAAAGAATAGGACATGGTCTGGAACGTGTAGAACGAAATCCCCACCGGAAGGATAATATTCAAGGTCCAAGTGCTCTTCACGGTATATCCAAAGAGTTGAAATAAATCAACAAAGGAATCAGCGAAAAAATTGTAATACTTAAAAAACCCGAGAAGGGAAATATTGAATATTACACTACACCACAGCCATATCTTTTGAACACCCTTATTGTTCTCATTGTTATGTATCTGTATTCCAACTAAATAATCAACAACCGTACTGGCCAATATCAAGAATAGAAATCGCCAATCCCACAAGCCATAAAAGAAATAACTGGCAACCAGGATCAATAAATTTTGTGTCTTGACCTTTTTGTTCAGAACAAACCAATAAAGTACAAAAACCACTGGAAGGAAAATGGCAAAATCTAATGAGTTGAATAGCATGGTTTGATTTAATAATTTTACTTTTTACCTAACTCAGCAACCGGTTTCCAAAAATGTTTTATTAATTATTGGATACGAAATAAAGTCTTTGAAATGTAAGTTTCTAGGGTTAAAAACAATGCTGGTATTGAATTAACATTGAATGTCATCAATTCTCCAAGAGAATGAACTCTGACCTTCTGTTTTTAGAGTGCTCTTCCTCAGCACAATACACCCCATCCTTACAATCATTGATCAGCTGGGTTTCTCCGAAAGCATCATGTTCTATTCTATCAGAAGAAATTCCTTTTGAGATGACATAGTCCACTGTACGCTCAGCTCTTTTCTCTGACAACCATTGATTGTATTTATGGGTTCCTCGGGAATCCGTGTGGGCAGTAACCTTTATGGTTATTGCTGGTTCACTTTCCATAATGGCCACAAGCTCATCCAACAATTCTTTGTCCTTACTGGTAAGGTATGATGAATTCAGCTTAAAGTATACATTGCCCAATTGGTTGATTTTATTCTGTAAAGCGGCACGTCTGGCATCTTCGGCATCTTTTCTGGCCTTTTCAGCAGCAGCAAGTTCCGCAGCCTCTTTTTCTCTTTGCAGGCGCTCCGCCAATAGTCTGGCCTCTTCAGCTTTGGCTATGGAATCCTGTACCCTTTGCTGCTCTTTTTCCATTTCTTCCAATAAGGCCAATTTTTCCTGTCCTTTTCTGGAAAGTCCTTTGTCCACATTGAACCTGTAGGCAACGCCTAAAGCATGTTGAATGTGATTGGTGGCATTTTCTGTGCTCATGGCCCATTTACCAGTGGAATTGAAGTCCAATCCCCAGTGATCGGAAAACCATGTCCTAAATCCTACAACCGCATTATACGTTCCCCTACCTTGATCATTGGCATCTGTATATCCAGCTCCAATTCCAATATATGGGTCAAAGAAACCGGTCTCCCCTAATATCTTGTTAAGGTCATAGCTCACCCTAAAGTCAATTCCAAAATAATCCTTGTCCTCTGGGTTTATCACTTGATCAACGATCTTTCCTTCTTTGTACTTGTTGTAGCTACCGATGGCTTCCAGACCCAATCCATTTTTAAAATAGCGGCCCACACTGATCCTGGATGGATAAGGAACCATATTCCAAGCACCTTCTATATCAAAAAGTCTGCTAAATTCATGGCCAGAGTCGTCCACCATATTGGTTCCCAAAGAAACCAACCAATAGCTATTTACAATACTATCTTTCTTGGTCAGCTCCAATTCTGGTTCTTGGGAAAAAGTAGATGTGGTGAAAATACATGCCAAAGCCACGCAGGCCAATCTTGAAATATTCATTATGTAAGATTTGAGGTTATCAAGAACAAAGCTATACCAACTGTTCAAAAAGATAAATTTTGCACTTTCAAGTGCTTTAATTTTCGATGAGACGCAATAAATGAGTGATTTGTTTTGGCTTTACCACCCTACCTTTTTAAAATAGATTTCCTTTGAGGTGTGTGGCATTTTATATAAATAAAAAGGGTGCGAAACAGCTTGGGATTCTCCTTTTTTAGCCGGTGCGGATAGTTCTATTGCCATCAATAGTTCATCCTCGGTTTGTTGAATTCTTGACAAAAGTGGCTCTTTTTCTCCTTGAAGCTCTCCCAAGCAGACTACCAAAACTGTTTCCGTGGAAAAATCAATAATCGGAACAGGAAGACCAGGCTTTCTGGTCTTGTTGATCTGCGCATAGAATTTGTTCAACGATTTGGTATCCTGTATTACCTTGGTCTCATACTCCGGGATACCACTATATCCATCATGTGTCACCAAAACCAAATCTTCCATCTTTTCACCATATAGAGATTGCGCCTTACAGGAAAGCAAACCGATCAACATGAGTAAAGACACGGCATATCTCATATATTAGACGGTATTCTTGAATCTGGAATTATAGGCTTTCTCGTAGATTTCTTCATACAGGGGTAATATATTGACAATATCAAACTTGGAAGCAACGTTGTAGGCATTTTGCTTGAATTTCTCCAAAGTCTGGTCGTCCTTCAATATCTGGAGGGCCTTGGAGGCCATATCATCCACATCGCCAACATTGGACAAGAAACCTGAAACTCCATCAATGTTCACTTCTGGAATACCTCCGGTGTTACTGGAAACCACTGCAACCTTGTTAATCATGGCTTCTAGGGCCGCCAAACCAAAACTTTCCGTTTCCGAAGGCAACAGGAAGAGGTCTGAAAAACAGAGAATCCTATCTATCTCGGTACTGTTACCCAAGAACAACACCTTATCCTTGAGGCCTAAATCATCGCACATCTGCTCTGCATTTTCCTTTTCGGGCCCCTCTCCCACCATGATCAATTTTGAAGGCACTTCCTTTTGAATACGCTGAAAAACCTTAATGACGTCAGGGATCCGTTTTACCTTTCTAAAGTTACTGATGTGGGTAATGATACGCTCATTGTCCTTGGCCATCAAAGAGCGTTGGCAATCCGTATATTCTGTGCTATACTTGTTTTTTTCTATAAAGTTTGGAATTACCTCAATATCCCTTTCAATCTCAAACAACTCTAAAGTGCTCTTTTTCAAGGCCTCGGAAACCGAGGTGACCACATCGGATTTATTGATACTGAAGGTAACGGCAGGCTTATAGAAAGGGTGTTTCCCCACCAAAGTAATATCGGTTCCGTGCAAAGTGGTGATCATGGGAATAAATATCCCATACTCCTGAAGCATCTTTTTGGCCATATAGCCCGCATAAGCGTGGGGAATGGCATAATGCACATGCAGCAACTCGATTTCATACATTTTTATGGTATCCACCAACTTACTGGACAATGCCAGCTCATAGGGTTGATAATGAAAAAGGGGATACTCGGGAACATGGACCTCATGAAAATGGATGTTATTACCTAAAAGTCCCAATCGAACCGGTTGTTTATAGGTAATAAAGTGTACTTCATGCCCTCTCTCTGCCAAGGCTATTCCCAATTCGGTGGCCACTACACCACTCCCTCCAAAGGTGGGATAACAAACAATTGCAATTTTCATGAAAACAAAGCTACGGTAATATTTGCTTGTTAATTTATAATGGAATCATAAATAGCTTGTTGTATCCTCGTCCTAAGACCAGACTTGATCAACAAGGTATTGGTGGCCGATGGATACGTCCTATTGGACAAAAACACATAGACCAACTCCGCGTCCGGGTCTGCCCACGTATACGTTCCGGTAAAGCCACTATGCCCAAAACTCTTATGGGATACACAGCCACAAGTTGGGCCACTCTCTTCCAACTGGGGTTTATCAAATCCCACCCCGCGTCGTACATTTTTATTGCAGAAATAACAGGTATTGAATTTCTTTACTGTCCTATCGTTCAAAAAACGAACCCCTCCGTAATATCCGCCCTGTAGGTACATCTGCATGATCTTGGCTACATCACTGGCCGTACTGAACAGTCCGGCATGTCCCCCTACTCCACCTTGCATGGCAGCTCCCATATCGTGCACATATCCCTGAATGGTCTGGTATCGAAAATAGTCATCCTCCTCTGAAGGGATTATTTCATCTTTCGGGAACTTATGCAAGGGATTAAATGCGGTATGCTGCAATCCCAAAGGCGTATAGAGAAACTCATTGATAAGCTCATCAATAGGCTTGCCATAGGTGTCCTCAATATATTTTTTAAAAACATAGTAGCCCACGTCACTATATCGGTACCGGTTGGATTTCAGACTTTGTCTACCTATTCTATCGTAGATGGAGTCTTTATAGGCATTCGTGAGATACAAATGGTCGGCCACCTGATAAGAATACCCTTCAGTGGGTGATTTTCTATAAAATTCATCGGAAGGTTTTCTTTCCTTGGTAAGCGTGTCCAGATAAAAAGCGATCCAAGCCGGAAGACGCCCGTAGTGGGACAAAGCCTTGAGGACGGTTACGTCCTTTAGTTCCGTCTCTCCATATTCTGGTACCAATTCCTGAAAAGTATTGTTCAAGGCAATTTTTCCCTCTTCCTCCATTTTCATGATCAACGGGAGGGTGGACAATATTTTGGTCAACGAAGCCAAGTCATAAATGGAATTGGCATTCACATGTCTCGTGGAATCATAAGTAGGCTTTCCAAAACTTTTATTGTAGACCACTTTACCTTTTCTGGCCACCAAAACCTGGGCTCCGGGAAACATTAGGGAATCCAGACCGGAATGTACCAAACTGTCTACTTCGGCAAGTCCTGTGGAACTCAACCCTACCCGTTCCGGGATGCTATACCCCAAACGCTTCAAAGATTCCAGTTTCTCTCCTGTGTTTACTGGAAATTCTGGATGTGCAGAGACGGGAAGTTTACCATCGGCGCCAATGGCACCAAAGATGACCTCTGCCGCTTTTTCTTGGGCAATTTTACTGTTCTGATACGCTACCACCACGCCATCCATTGCATCAAAATTCAATACATCCAAAAGGGCATAGGGTTTGGCAAAAAGGGTCAAAATGGTATTACTGGTGCGCATACGCGATATTTCCTCCAGCCAAAAAATCTCATTCTTGGAAAATTTATACCCTTTCCAAGGGCTTGCGTTGCTTTTGTGAAACCCTATAATCACCAAATTATAGTTGGCCAACTCTTTCCGGTATCCAGCAATATCCTTTGCCTTGATGGCCGTAACCTTGAAATACTGGTTCAATGCATCCAAAAAAGGTGCTCCATCATCATCCCCAAACTGGACATAGGCTATTTTCTTGTTCTCCAATTTCTTGATGGGCATCAGGGAGAAATTATTTTTAGCCACCGTAATGGCTCCTTCTATCGCTTCCTCGTAAATGACATCGTTTTCAATACCATTGAGATCCTCATAAAGATTTTCCAGATCAATGGGCTTATAATCAGACAACCCAGCTTTATACTTGGCCATCAAAATCTTTTTCACGGAATGAGCAAGACGTTCTTCGGTAATGGTCCCTGCTTCGTAGGCCTCCATAAGCTTTTTCTTGGCCGATAGCACATCCACGGGCATCAACAACATATCATTTCCAGCCAAAAATGCTTGTAGTTCCACCTCTCCGTCCGGCGCGAACTCGGAAACGGCCTTCATATTAAGAGCATCGGTAAAGACCAATCCTTTGAAACCCATTTCATTTTGAAGTAGGTCCACCACAATACTTTTGGAAAGTGAGGACGGAAACCCTTCTCTTTCTTCCAAGCTTGGAACGGCCAAATGGGCAATCATCACCGAACTCAGACCATTATTGATGGCCTTGTCAAACGGATAAAGTTCAATGGAATCCAATCGTCCCCTATTTGAAGCGATGATGGGCAATGCCTTATGGGAATCCGTAGCCGTATCCCCATGACCGGGGAAGTGTTTTCCGCATGAAAGAACTCCAGCGGCTTCCATACCCTTTGCAAAGGCCACACCCTTCTGACCCACATTTATGGGGTCTTCCCCAAAAGAACGGTTTCCAATAATGGGGTTCTTGGGATTGTTGTTCACATCCAGGTCTGGCGCAAAATTGATGTGTACCCCCAAGCGTTTGGCATGTTTTCCTATCTGATATCCTACCTTTTCCACGGTTTTGTTATCCTGAATGGCTCCCAGCGTCATGTTCCAAGGGAAGGCATAGGTCGAATCCAATCGCATGGCGAGCCCCCATTCAGCGTCCAACCCGATCAAAAGAGGAATTTTGGATTCCGATTGGTAGGTGTTGGTCAATTTCGCCTGTTTGACAGGGCTACCCGGTAAAAAAATAACCCCGCCAATAGCCTGTTCCTTCACCAATGTGGTTATTTTGTCGGTGGCAGCCTTATCTTGGTTCGAAGCAATGCTCACCATGAACAGTTGCCCCACCCGCTCTTCCAAGGACATTTTCTGGTATTGACCTTCCACCCAATGGGCTTGGGCCAAGGAATCTTTTACAACCAAAGGGTCATTTTGACCGCGAAGGCATACACTTAACAATAAAATAAGGGGAAAGTAGTAGTTTAATCGCATAAATATCTTGCCTATGACATGAACTTATCGCATATAAAAATATTGCATTTCATCGAAGAATGCACGGAAATTAAGATAATTTAAGAGTATTGCTACACAAAACGGGCATGCCAACTATCGCTGGCAGGGACTTCCCAATTCTCCAAGTATTCCAATTTACTGGCCACCAAATTGTTAAAGACGATGGTATTTTTGGATATCGCCTTTTCCTTTGCCATTCGTTTGAAATCCTGTAATGGCTTGTACGCGATGAATTCTCCCTGTTTGAAGGAGACGTTCATTCTATCCAGTAAAATCACATTGTATTTCTGTTCCAAACTTTGGATAAAGTGCACCGATGTGTCAATGGAACATCCCGAAGCGCCGGTGTTGGATTGATCCAATCCAATGATGATGAATCTTTTATACCGAATCTCAAAACCGGCATGCAGCTCACTACCATGGGCAGTCCATTCCTTTAAAAATGCCGATAAGCTTTCTTCGATTTCCTCGAGTTCGGCATCCGTAAAACTTCTATTGGATTGATAAATCCATACTCTTGAGTGACCTGGAAGGTCTTTAAAATCTGTCAACATACTAAATGGAGTTTGCTAAAAGTTCGGCCACATCCAAAACCGAAACACTATCTTCTTTTTCATGGGCTTTGATGCCATCCGTCATCATGGTGTTGCAATAGGGACATCCTGTTGCGATAATATTGGGTTGGGTCTCCAAAGCATCTTTCGTTCGTAAGACATTAATGTCCATATCTCCCTTTTCCGGTTCCTTGAACATTTGCGCCCCTCCTGCTCCACAGCACAATGCCCTACTCTTGTTCCGCTTCATTTCCACCAAATCGGCGTTTGTTTTGGAGAGTACTTCCCTTGGCGCTTCAAAAACCGAATTGGCACGACCTAAGTAACAGGGATCATGGAAGGTAATGCGTTTTCCCTTGTAAGTGTTGCCTTCAATGGTCAAACGTCCGGAATCCAACAATTCCTTTAGGAATTGGGTGTGGTGCACTACATCGTATTTTCCACCAAGGCCTGGATATTCATTCTTAAGGGTGTTGAAGGAATGCGGGTCACAGGTCACAATTCGCTTGATTTCATAGCCATTCAGTACTTCAATGTTCATCATGGCCTGCATTTGGAACAAAAACTCATTTCCCGCTCTTTTGGCCACGTCCCCGGTAGAACTTTCCTCAGGTCCCAACACGGCAAAATCCACCTTGGCTTTATTCAGCAACTTTACAAAGGCCCTGCTTATCTTTTTGGCACGGTCATCATAACTACCAGCTGAGCCCACCCAGAACAATATTTCCGGCTGCTTTCCTTCGGCCATGAATTGCTGCATGGTCTTCACTGTCAATTGCTCGCTCATAGTCCTAAAATTATTCGTTCACCCAATTTAAACGGTCCATTTGGTTGTATGGCCAAGGCGCCCCGTTGTTTTCTATATTGGACATCATATTGTTCAGCTCCGTTGGCGCCGCAGATTGTTCCATTACCAGATACCTTCGCATTTCCACGATAATGGACAAGGGGTCTATGCTCACGGGGCAAGCCTGCACACAAGCATTACATGTGGTGCATGCCCATATCTCTTCATGGCTGATATAGTCTCCCAAAAGCTGCTTTCCATCTGGGATAAACTCTCCCTTGTTGGTATCCATGACCTTGCCCACTTCCTCCAAACGGTCGCGGGTGTCCATCATGACCTTCCTTGGGGACAGTTTTTTTCCTGTCTGATTGGCCGGACACTCGGAAGTACATCTACCACACTCGGTACAGGTATATGCATTGAGCAATTGCACCCAACTTAAGTCCATGACATCCGAAGCGCCAAACTTTTCAGGTACTGCAGCATCTCCTTCTGCAGGTGCAGCAAATGGGTCTGCCGATGGGTCCATCATCAATTTGACCTCATTGGTCACCGATTCCAAGTTATTGAACTCCCCTTGGGGCTTTACCCTTCCGTAATAGGTGTTCGGGAATGCCAAAAGAATGTGCAGGTGTTTGGAATAATAGAGATAGTTCAAAAAGGCCAATATTCCCAAAATGTGCAACCACCATGCTGTGCGTTCAATAACCATCAATGTGGATACGGGCAATCCGTCCAATAGCGGTACTATAAATTGGCTTATTGGAAAAGCGCCTGCTTTGGTATAGTGTTCCGCTCCCAATTGTTGTAGTTGAAAATCGGCGGCATTCATGGTCAAAAACAGCAACATCAAAACAAACTCGATGTACAGGATCATGTTCCCATCTTTCTTGGGCCATCCGTTCATTTCGGGTTTGATGAACCGTTTCAATCGGATAATGTTCCTGCGGATCCAAAAAACCACAACGGCCACGATTACCAAAAGGGCCAAGACTTCAAAAGAACCTATGAGGAAATCGTACAGTCCTCCCAAAGATGAAAATAGCCTGTGGGTCCCTAGAATCCCGTCGAGGATGATTTCCAACACTTCAATGTTGATGATAATGAAGCCTACATACACAATAATGTGCATTAGACCGGCCACGGGACGAACCACCATTTTGGTCTGCCCCAATGCGATACGCAGCATGTTTTGCCAACGCTGCGACTTGTTATCGCTTACATCAACATCTTTCCCCAATTTGATGTTTCTGGACAGCTTTTTCACATTTCTTGTAAAAAAACCTATTCCCGCAATAAGGGCAATAAGAAAAAGAATGTTGGGCAGGTATTCCATAGGCTAGTTTTCCTGTTGTTGGGCAGGGTCATTTTCGGGAAGGGCATATTCTTTCTGCTTTTTCCCGAACACGGATACATTTACATATCGTTTAGGGTTAAGCCTGAAGTCTTGTAGTAGAAGGTCCAATTCCTTTGAGGCATCCGTTAGGTTTTTATACAGTTGCTCATCCTGCGTAAGCTTTCCCAAAGACCCTTCGCCTTTCTCGATTTTTTCGAGCACCGAGTTCAATCGGTTCACCGTAACCTGAAAATTGGAGACCGTCTGGGCCAGACCTGCATTGGCCAATGAATCGGACAGTTTTGAAAAATTGGTAGTGATTTTGTCCACATTCTTCAAGGAATTATCCAATTCTTCCTTGTTGTTTGCTAACAACCCATTGAGCTTATCTGCGCTTCCCTTAAAGGCATTTACCATTTCGTGAAGGGCCACTATGGTCTGTTTGAGTTCTTTTTTGGTGGGATCGTCCAAAATCTGGTTTACGTTCATCAGCAGTGAATCGGCATTGGAAACCGCTCCTTCCACCTTCATCTGCAAAGGGGTGAGTTTTTGCTGTACCAGTTCCGTGATTCCAGGTTTTATGTTTGAAGTAAGTGTATCTCCTGATTTTGCCAGAGGGGCATTATCAAAAACGGGATTTATCTGGATTCCCTTTCCGCCAATGATACCGGTATCATAAAGTTCAGCCACACTGTTCCCGGAAAAATCAAATTCATTGCTCACGGTAAAGGTAACCACCAGCTTTCCCGAGCTGTCCTTGAACTTAATATTGTTCACGTTACCCACGGTGAATCCATTGATGGACACTTGGGTACCGGGTTGCAGTCCACCAACATTGTCATAAACTGCGTAGAATGTTTTATTGTTTTCAAAAAGGGAGGCGGATTTAAGATAACTCAGCCCAAAGATGAAGGCCAAAATCCCAACGAGTACTATAATCCCAGTTTTGATTTCCCTGGATAGTTTCAAAAGATTCGGTTTATGGTTCTAAACAAAATTAGGAATAATTTTAACAAGACTGTCATTGTTTTTACACACCTAATTTACCGCCTGTGATATGGGTACGCGTTTTCCGTTTTTATAGGCCACAATGTATGAAGTGGTATACCCCTTAGCATCGGCATTGGATTTTAGGCGTTTTGCCTCTTCCAAAGTACTTGCATTGCCATACATGTATCGATATAGATTTTTAAACGGCTCCCGTGACAATTGGTCCAAACCATTAAAATTTTGACCATTGAGCGGAATATTCTTGGCACTGGCCAAAAGTTGGATTTTAAATACCACATCCGATTTATTGGTGGTGGTTGGAGCCCCCGTTTCTTTTTTGATTTCCACCGGGGGTGTGGACTGAGGCTTGGGCTCTTCCTTCTTTTCCTGCTGTATGGGTTCGGTTTCTTCAGGGAGGTTCACGGCAACCTCGGTATCTTCGATTTCGAGACTTGTTTCCCGTGGTCCAGGTGCCCCGCTGATATCTGCCTTGTAGGCCAAGACAGCATTGGCAATGGCCTTGCCCATCTCACCTTGTCCTTTTGAGGAGTTCAGGTAACTGCCTTCCCCTTTATTGGTCAAAAAACCTGCTTCCACCAAAACACTGGGCATAAAGGTTTGATGCAGCACAATGAACCCCGCCTGTTTTACCTTCCTGTCTTTTCTTTTTAGTTTTTTGGTAAAATTGTCCTGAAGTCTTTTTCCCAACATGATGCTTTGGTCCAAAAACTCTTCCTGCATAATGGTAAGGCCTATCACAGATTCAGGGGAATTGATGTCATACTCAGCATAACGCTGTGCATAATCATCTTCCAAATAGATTACGGAGTTTTCCTTTTTGGCTACTTCAAAATTTTGTCGATTGGCGTGCAATCCCAAAACAAAGGTTTCCACTCCACTGGCGTCCGAACTATGGGAATTACAATGGACCGAAACGAACAGATCGGCATTGGCCTGATTGGCAATTTCCCCTCTTTTGAAGAGGTCAACAAATGTATCGTCCTTTCTGGTGTATATGACTTTAATGTTGGGGTCCTTGCTCAGTTCTTCTCCAGCTTTCAGCACAATATTCAATGATATATCCTTTTCCAGATACCCATTTCCAAGGTTCCCTGGATCATGTCCGCCATGACCGGCATCCAAAACCACAATGAATTTATCCTTGGGAGGTACTTCGGTATTATTTTTGGTAAAAGATGTCAGTGTGAGGAGTGTAAGGAGAAAAACCAAAAATGTTGACCTGCTTTTATTCATAAGAACCGAGTAATTATAGTGTCCTGTAATGGTTAAAAATATCGTAATCAGCCATAATCAGAACAAAAAATATATGTAAGTTTGAGCCCAAAAAACTGAGCCAAACCAGCACAAAAATAGGATTTATCACGTTGCAATCAAACAAACATCTTTTAGTTTTCCTATTTGTTCTTCTTTGTGGCACAATATCCTCGGTGGCTCAGGAAGACCTCATTACCCCTTTGCCCATCAAAGCCATCAAGGATAGTATAACGGCTCCCATCCTTACTTCAGATTTCCTAAAAGGCCCCAATGAGGTGGATTCCGTTGAGGTGGATTCCGCATCCCAAAAACAACCTTTGTTATTGGATAAAATTAAATATAAAGCCAAGGAATATGTAAAACTCAGTCAGAAAGATAACAAAATTTATCTGTATGACGAGGCTGAAATCTATTATCAAGATACCGAGCTCAAAGCAGGTGTCATTATAATGGATTATGTGAAAAATGAGGTGTATGCGGGCCGGATGAAGGACTCCACGGGCACCTACTCACAAATTCCCTATTTTAAACAAGGGAGCAATGAAGTCCGCCCGGACTCCATTCGTTTTAATTTTGATACCCAGAAGGCCCTTATCTGGAATTCCCGAACGGAACAACAGGCCGGTTTGGGCCAATTGGGCAGTGATGCCATGAAAGTATATGCCCAAGTCACCAAAAAAGAGAACGACTCGGTTTACTTTTTAAGTGAGGCCAAACTCACCACCTCAAAGGATACGGTTGATCCCGATTATTACATACGGGTACGAAAGGCCAAGTTTGTGCCCAAGAAAAAAATCATTGCTGGGTTCAGTAACATGTATATAGTGGATGTTCCCACCCCGGTAGCATTGCCTTTTGCCTATTTTCCACTAACGACAGGTCGGGTGGCAGGGCTTTTGTTCCCCACTTTTGGAAACGACCCCCAAAGAGGGTATTTCCTTCAGAATGGGGGATATTATTTACCCATCAGTGAGTATGTTGACCTTAGCGTTACAGGGGACTTCTACACCAACGGCAGTTATGGGTTCCGGGGACAATCAGAATATTCCAAGCGCTATAAGTTCCGGGGTAATGTCAATTTTAACTTCGAAAACTTGATCCAAAGTCAAAAAGGCTTTGATGATTATAGTAGAACGAGCAACTACAACATCCGTATATCGCACACCCAAGACCCAAAGGCCAGTCCTTATTCGAGGTTCTCGGCATCCGTGAACTTAGGAAGTAGCCAATATTACACCAACTCGCTCAATCAAATAAATAGGAACAATTCGCAGACGAACACCTTTGCATCTTCCATTAGTTATTCCAAAACGTTTCCGGAATACCCTTCCGTGAATGCCAGTCTTACATTGACGCATACCCAAAATACCCGAACCGAGGAAAGGACCATCAATATGTCCTTACCAACCTTTCAGGCCAGTATGGAACGTATATTCCCATTTGCGAAACGCGATGGAATAAAAAAGGGAATCTTACAAAATATCAACTTTCAATATGATGTAAACGCCCAGAACAGCATCACCACCAATGAGGAGGATTTTTTCACCAGCAAAATGTTCGAAGGCGCCCGGGTCGGGGCCAGACACCGTATTCCCATTGGCACCAACTTTAAGGTAGCAAAATACTTGAGTGTCAGTTTAAACGGAGGTTATGAGGATGTATGGACCTTGGAGACCATACGCCGCAGATATGTAGAGGAGGAACAAGCGGTTGTTACCGACACCGTGGCTGGGTTTGACCGCTTTAACCGCTACAACCTGGGTGCCAGTATAGGTACCGTGATCTATGGTACCTTTAATTTTGGTGAGGACAAAAAGATTCAGGCCATACGCCATGTTATGCGACCCTCCATTGGATACAGTTACACCCCGTCCTTTGAACAATTTTATGATACTTATATTGACGGCGATGGCGATGAGGTGCAGTACACTCCCTTTGAGACCAGTGTTTACGGAAGGCCTTCGCTGAGCAAGGGAAGCTCCCTCAATTTTTCATTGCAGAACACCTTGGAAGCCAAGGTGAGGGACAAGGACTCCACGGCCACAGAACCGAAAAAAATCAGTATCCTAAGTAATCTTACCCTTTCCACCAGTTATAATTTTGAGGCGGATTCCTTAAAATTAAGCCCTATCAATCTTTCGGGTTCCACAGAGATCATCAAGAAGGTGCCCATTAACTTTTCGGCCTCCTTTGACCCGTATGCCATAGATAACAATGGTAGAAGAATCAATACCCTTAACATCAAAAATGGAGGAGGATTGGCTCGACTGACATCCGCACGATTGAATACAGGCTTTACCTTGGACAGTGACATGTTTAAGAAAGGAGCAAAAAACAAGGAGGACAAAGAGAAACAGGAAGAACCGGACTATGGGGCAAATCCATTTGAGTTAAAGGGTACCAGGAATGGCGAATCACACTTTGGGAACAAAGATGATTCTTCCGATGGTGAAGTGGACAACCCAACATACAACACCCAGATTCCATGGGACGTACGGCTCACTTATGTGGCCACATACAGCAACCGAAATCGGGAAAAACAAATCACCAACCACTCTTTGATGTTTTCTGGAAATGTTCAACTTTCCCCTAAATGGGAAGTGGGCTTTAACTCTGGATATGATCTTAAAAACAAGGGATTTGCCGATACAAGGTTCAATTTTAACAGGGATTTGAACAGTTTTAGGCTCAGTTTTGACTGGACGCCCTTTGGCCGTTATGAGCGATGGTATTTCTTTATTGGTATAAAGAGCTCTATCTTGAGTGACTTAAAGTGGGAAAATAGAAGCCAGCCTTTTAGCGGTAGAAGATAATTTTTGAATATCTTCAAGTCTCTAAACAAAAGCATAAACTTCCATGAAGAAAATCATAAACACTCCAAAGGCACCTGCCCCTATTGGTCCCTACAATCAAGCCGTATTGATTAAGGACACCCTATACATTTCCGGACAAATTCCAATAGATCCCGCTACGGGCAAATTGGTGGAAGGGGATATTAAAAAGGAGACGAAGCAGTCCATGGAAAACCTCAAGGCCATTCTGGAAGAAGCCGGCCTAACCTTTGATCATGTGGTAAAAACCTCCATTTTCATCAAGGATATGCACCAATTTTCGGAAATAAACGAGGTATATGGTACTTATTTCAATGCAGATACGGCCCCAGCCAGGGAAACCGTGGAAGTAGCCAATCTTCCAAAATTTGTAAATGTTGAAATTTCTATGATCGCAGTCAAATAGTTTCTTGGTGAAACTCTACCAGACCTTCTATAGGTCTTCTGCGGATCACCCCAAGAATAAGATCGTTCCTTTCCAAACAGGCTTTTAGTTCGTCCTGCAGAAAGTGCGCTATACTGCCCACAAAGTTGATAGGTACCTTGGTGGCCAGTTCAAACTGCATAATGTAGTTGTTCACAAACTGTTGCAATCCTTTTTCTATGACCCCTTTGCAATACGGGTGCTCCTTGTTTTCTATAATGAAACGGGCAAACGTGGCCAAATACGTATTTGGGTTGGGCTGTTTGTATAAGTTTTCTTTGATGACATCTGCCTCCAGATTATATTCCTTGGCAAATTTGATTCCCAAATCCTGCGGCATCTTATGGAAGTAATAATCACGCAACAACTTTCTTCCAAAGAAGTTACCGCTGCCATCATCCATTAGGATATAGCCCAACGAGGTAACCTTTTGCATCAATTGATGACCATCATAATAACTGCAATTGGATCCTGTACCCAATATGCAGACAATTCCTTGACGTCCAATCTTGGTCGTGGCATATATGGCCGCATAGGTGTCTTCCCTAACCTCTGCCTTGGCATTGGGGAAAAAATCCTTGAAAATTACCTTTAGGAAATTCTTCATTCTATCCGTGCCACAACCGGCACCGTAGAAATACAATTGACTAACGATTTCTCTATTCTTGGAAAGCTCAAAATTATTGGCCAACCTGTCCTCAATCACCTCACGTGTGAGCACCTCTGGACTTAACCCAAGGGTTTGGGTAAGGAACAATTGTTTCCCCTTGTCATCCAATGCAATCCAATCGGATTTAGTGGCTCCACTATCCACAATCAAAATCATATGCGTCAAAGTTTTTGGTTGAATCCAAAAGAGGGCTTTACACCCTCTTCTGGATTTATATGCAAGATACTATTATTAAAGGCTCGCAGCGTGCTCGGCCAAATCTACCAACTTGTTTGAATATCCGGTTTCGTTATCGTACCAAGATACCACTTTGAAAAATTTGGAGTTCAGCTCAATTCCCGCATCGGCATCAAAGATGGAAGTTCTAACATCACCTACAAAATCTTGGGACACTACCAATTCTTCGGTATAACCCAAAATTCCGGCCAATTCACCTTCTGAAGCAGCTTTCATGGCAGCTTTGATTCCTTCGTATGATGTCTCTTTTTCCAATTTAACGGTCAAATCCACTACTGAAACGTCAGCAGTTGGTACCCTAAAGGCCATACCGGTAAGTTTTCCTTCCAAAGCAGGGATAACCTTGGTTACGGCCTTGGCAGCACCTGTAGCCGCTGGAATAATGTTCAGAAGGGCACTTCTACCACCTCTGTAATCTTTTCTGGATGGTCCATCAACCGTCAACTGGGTTGCAGTTGTGGCGTGTACCGTGGTCATCAAAGCCTCCTCGATACCGAAGGCATCGTTAAGAACTTTTGCGATTGGTGCCAAACAGTTGGTGGTACAGGATGCGTTGGAAATAATAGTATCGGATGCCTTTACATCTTGGTGGTTTACCCCCATAACGAACATTGGGGCATCCTTGGACGGTGCAGAAATCACAACTTTCTTGGCTCCACCATCAATATGGTATTGGGCAGTTTCCAAAGTAGTGAAGATACCGGTACATTCCGCAACAACATCGGCACCAACCTCATCCCACTTCAAGTTTTTGGGGTCGCGTTCTGCAGTGATCCTGATGGTTTTTCCATCTACAATAAGATTTCCATCCTTGATTTCGATGGTACCATCGAATCTTCCATGAACGGAGTCATACTCCAACAAATAGGCCAAGTGCTCTACATCCAGCAAATCGTTAATGGCCACTACATCTACATTGTCCCTTTTTACGGTTGCACGAAACACCAACCTTCCAATTCTACCGAATCCGTTGATTCCTATTTTCAATTTTGACATTTTCTCTCCTTTTTGGTTTTTAATTATGTTGTCATTATATCTGAAACTCTAATGAGTTCTTGGTCTATTTCCGTATGTGCTTTTATGGCCTCTGCAATCGGGGTAAGCACCAATTTGGTATCCTTTATCCCCACCATGAAGTTGGATTTGCCCTCCAATAGGCTCTCCACCGCCTTCACACCCATTCTACTGGCCAAAACCCGGTCAAAACAGGTTGGGTTCCCACCACGTTGCATGTGTCCCAGAACAGATACCCTTACATCATAAATAGGCAAATGTTCTTCCACATATTCTTTCAATTCAAAGACATTCTTCCCTATTTTGTCACCTTCGGCAACAATTACGATACTGGAAGACTTGCCTGATTTTTTACTTCGCTTGAGGGACTCCACCAAACGTTCAAGACCCAAGTTCAATTCGGGAATCAAAATTTCCTCGGCACCGGCCCCAACACCTGCGTTCAAGGCAATATGGCCTACATCCCTTCCCATGACCTCCACAAAGAACAAACGATTGTGGGAACTGGCCGTATCCCTGATCTTATCCACAGCTTCGACCACTGTATTGATCGCGGTATCAAAACCAATGGTATAGGAAGATCCCAAAATATCATTGTCAATGGTGCCCGGAATACCCATAACTGGAAAACCAAACTCTTGGTTGAAAAGCATGGCACCGTTAAAGCTACCATTCCCACCAATCACCACAAAGGCATCTATGCCTTCCTTGACCAATTGGTCGTATGCTTTTTGTCTTCCTTGCTTTGTCCTGAATTCCTCACAACGGGCAGATTTAAGGATGGTACCGCCTTTATTGATGATATTGTTTACACTCCGTGCATCAAGGGTCTTGAAATCACCCTCTATCATACCTTGGTATCCACGATAGATACCAATACATTCAATTTTTAAGTAAGCACAAGTTCGGACTACAGAACGAATCGCTGCATTCATTCCCGGGGAGTCTCCTCCAGAGGTAAAAACTCCTATTTTCTTTATTTCTGAAGCCATTCAAAATTTTAAAGGGTCAAAACTAGGAAACTTTATCCAAAATATGAATGGCTTAATAATTTATTTACCTTCATTGATTTTTTCAAACGTTTTCGTAAAGAATTCCTCAAAAAGCGTGAAAAATAACAAGCCTATTGCCCTGTTTTGGCGGGAGAATCTTTCTTGGGCATAAACCGGATCAGACTATCCTGTCCCATGACTTCCGTTGCCTCTTTTTGCTTTGGGGGCTCCTGTGCTTTTTCTTTCTTTTTGAAGACCTTCTGCATGAGTTCCTTAAAACTATTGAAATCCACTTGGTAGGACAGACCAACCCCTTGGGTATACCCTTGTCGTTCGGCCAAAAATCGTTGGATTTGGTTCTCCCGGTTAAAGATCTTTGCGCTTAGGGTCCCTTGCTCATTCAATAGTACCTGTACTTCCACGTCGCCGGCCACTACAGTTTCGGAAACTCCTCCCACGGGCACTCCTACCCTTCCGTTGACCAAAATCCTATCCGATATCTGTGTGGAAACCGTGACCCCTATCCTATTCTCGGTCCGTGTACTGGCATTGGGATCCAAAAGACCTTGTTCGTAGGATACTCCCAGATTGAACTTGTCATTGTCACCCCCCAAGATTTGGTTCAAGAGGCCGGAGGCAGTCTGTATCAGGTTTCCGGTAACAGCCTGTTGGTTGATTCCCGACTGAGAATCCACAAATGTTCCCTGCGCCAAAAGAAAGAAGGCATTTCGCTCCTTTACGGTGGGATCCTGCAATCGGTATTGGAGCTCGGACTGTACCACGGAACTGGTTCCGGGGAAGTCAATATCGAAATTGATATTGGGGCTTTCCAACTCCCCATCCAAACGAACGATTACCTCTGTGGGAATCCTTCCCGCAAAACCGGAATTGTCCAACAATGGGGCTGGATTGGCATTCAGGGCGTATACGGCCTCGAGGTTCAACTGGGCGGCCAAGGGATCCCGTTCCCAAAGAATGGTGCCACCCGGGCGCACCTTGAATTTTTTATCAATCACCCCACCATATTTAAAATTGTACTCTCCCGTAACGGCAACAAACTCCCCATACATGTTGAATTTTCCATTGGTATTGATCTCTATCAACAGAATTCCTTCCCCGGTTCCCTTAAGGGAACTTCCTGTACTCTGATCCACAACGATCTCAACTTCGGCCTCTGGGGTCACCGCGAGGTCAAAGGCCATTTCCAGACCTTGATACTCTTGTAACACCCGTTCTTGTTCAAAAGAATTGGATTCTCCCTTTTCAATGAAATTGATAAACGAATAGTCCCCAATACTGGTTACGTCACTCAACGGAATTTTTAGGGAAGTGCCCCTCGCCGTGGTCGCATCCACAGCAATGGTCAAGGCGTCGGTTGGCCCATAAATACTTCCCGTCCCATTGATAAAGCCTTTTCCATAGTAAAGGGATTCTTCATCATATTCCGTATTAAGAATCATGAACCGATTGTTTTTGGTGTCCACATCCAGCCCGAGATACCAGTCGGAAAACCCGGTATGGCTTATGGTTCCGTCCAGAGTAGCCTTGGTACCTTCCGCCACATCGGACAGCCCTACATTCTCAAAATAGAAAGTTTGGTCAAAAAGGCGGACACGGGAATAGGGCGCAAAATTATAATCCACATTGAGGTAGGGAATACCGATTCCTGCATTGTTGAGACTTAAGGTTCCATTAATGGACGGGTTGTATAAATCTCCGGTAATCTTGGCACTTCCTATGACACTGCCCCGTATGTTGGAAATGACCCCATCGCCCAATGGGCTGAAGGGTTCCAAACTAAAATCGGTGAAATTGGCCGCAAGGTCCACCTGTTGTTTGTTGTTGATATTGGTCACCTTCCCGTTGATACTCATCTTCTCCTTACCATTGTCAACGAGCCAAGTACTCACCCCAAATTGGGTAAGATTGTTGTTCCCAAAAATACCTACTTCCAAATCTCCCAAACGCATGCCATTCACGCTAAAGTCTTTCACATTTAGACTGGATGTGGGGAGATACTTCCCATCTTTTTGAAGGATGTTGAGAAAACCATCCACAGATCCGTTCATCTTAAGGCTGTCTATGGCAGGGGTAATCTTGCTGAGGGACACAATCTTAAACTGTAGGTCCAGATCTTTGTAGGTGGAATCGGCCAACTCGCCTCGGAGCCTGATCTGCTCCTTGTTGTTATTGTCCATCACCACATCCTCAATGATTATGCTATCCAAGGTCTTGTTGATGATAACCTTGTTTTTACTGTTCCCATCTTTGTTCAGCACCCAGGTGTTCCCCTTAAAGCTGATATCCGATTTTTTAAGGCCAATGACCGATCGGTTGTTCTCGTTGAAGGTATGATAGAAATTGAGGTTGTAACTGTCATTGTATTCGCTCCCCCCCTTGAACTCCGTTCTAAAGAAAAGGGTGTCCTTCAATGTGGTATTGATAAGACTGAAATCTTTAATGTCATAATAGACCGTGGACATATCTTCCACCGAAACGAAGGTGTTAAAAAGAGGGTTCTTATTGTCAATCTTCAGTTCTACATTTTCAAATGTATTGTCAAAAGCTTCTATACTTGGTGATTTAAACGTCATTTTAAAATCCCCTTCATCCGATATAATGCTACCCCTCATAAAGGTATTGGGACCAAAGACCACTTCTGGAAAGAAAACGTCCACAATTTTATTGTAAATCTTAAAGTTGAAGTCCACATGTTGTCCCTCCGAAATTTCAAAGGGCTTATAATTGGTATAAATGCTTCCCACGGAGTTCTGCACCAATTTTCCCACTTCATTGACTTTGAATTTTCCCTTGACATACCCTGTGATGATATCCGGCGAATTGATTTCAATGGTACGGACCGTATCCCGATCAAATGAGGAAAAAACAGCAAAATCCTCAAAATAATAGGTCGTGTTTATATTTTGATAGGTGGTGTTGGAAAAACGCATCTGACCCACCATATCATCCAAAGTCCTTCCTTCAATATCCATATTTATATGACCCTTGAATATGGAAATGCTATCATCAATAAAATTGAGTTCCTTAAGATCGGCGTAATCCACGGCAGCAATAAAGTTGAATTTGTTCTCGGTACCGCCAAAGTCCGCCAAACCTTTAAAATCGAATCGGAAATTTTCATCATTGCAAAGCAGGGAGCCATCAAACAACTGATCCTTTAAGATTCCTGAAACCTTAATATTATTGTATTCGTAATTATTGAACTGCAGTTTATAAACATCACCAATAACCTCAGTATTCAAATTTTCAGCGGCAAATCCTTTTCCTTCCACATTGAAATCCAAGGAGGTCAGCCCCAATTCATCATCTTCGATAAAATCTCCTAAGTCAAAATCAATAAGGGATATAAATCCAATGTAGGAAGCATCATTTTTTGCTTGGAGATTGGTCATTTGCACATCCATATAGCTGCTACCCACCGCTGTATTGAGGTTGATTTTTACATCTAAGGACGTCTCCGTCACTTCTGCATCGCCTCTAACCGTAAATTGCCCTAGCTTTTGCACAGTTTCAGGAATGTTTTCCCCCAAAATATTCGGCAAAATGGCCCTCAATTGATAGTAGCTGGAGGTAAGGTTGTCCAAATCGGCCCGCATGACAAAGGGGGCCTCATCAGAAAAAATATTGGAGAATACAAAATCGCCATGGATCCCGGTATTTTCCATATGCACATAAAGATCATCCACTTCCAGTTGATTGAGCACTCCTCCCATCTGTCCGGAAAAAGTCACTATCCTGTCCTTTCCAAACTCATTGTAAAATGCATTCACTTCGTTCAGGGCCACACTGGATTCATCAAATTGTGCCTCGATATTCACCTTGTCCAAAAACTCGGCAAAATCTTCCCGATTGTAATTAAAGACCAAGTTCCCTTTGATCTCGGATTCCTCGGTGTCAACGAGAAGGGAATCAAACCGCATCTGTTCCTTCGTGTACTTAAAATTTGTGGTCAGTTTCTTAAGTCGAATGCCCCGTTTGGCCAAAGTGGAAAGGTCTTCAATATTCAAGGTCACTTCTGGCCCCAAGATCTGGAAGTCCTTGGCCAATATCTTCAACTCCGAAAAATTCAGGACCTCTTGCGCCTCCAAGTTTTCATCGATCAACCGGAACCTACCACTGTTGATTTGGATTTCATCGGTCGACATGAAAAAGGGAGGTGTTCCGGGCGGACGGGGCTTTCCGTCATCCAACTTGGCAACGAATACGTCCAGATTGGTGTCCCGCTCCCCTTCATAGGTCTTCAGGTTAAAAAGGATACCGTCCACTTCCATGTCGCCAAACTCCAACGTTCCATTGGCCATGTTCCGTATGTTCAATATAGAAGTGCTCAGCTTATGGATATAAGCCAGGGTATCTTTCTGATAATCCTCGATATAAATTCCCTTGATACCTGCATTGAGTGTAAAAAGTGAAAGGCTAACACGATCGATCTGTATGTTGGTCCCGAACTCCGTATTGATGGAATTGGTGGCGTACTTCGCAATTTTGGTCTGCACCACCGGCATGGACAACACCAAAGACCCCAATACCATAAGCAGTACTAGGGCCAAAAAGAATCGTATTAGTATTTTACGAAGTTTTTTGATAGGGCTTTATGTTTTACCTTTGATGACCAATTTTTGTTCCAAAACCAGTGACAAATCCAAAAAAATATATTCTGGCCATTGAATCTTCTTGTGACGACACCTCTGCCGCCGTTTTGTGCCATACAAAGGTACTGAGCAATGTGGTGGCCACACAAGAAATCCACAAGCAATATGGTGGTGTTGTCCCAGAGTTGGCTTCACGGGCCCATCAGCAAAATATTGTACCAGTGGTTCATCAGGCCTTGGCCAAGGCAAATATCGATAAAAAACAACTATCTGCCATAGCATTTACGCGTGGCCCCGGACTTATGGGTTCGCTGCTCGTGGGCACCTCCTTTGCCAAGTCTTTGGCCTTGGGGTTGGACATTCCTCTAATCGAGGTAAATCATATGGAAGCCCATATTTTGGCCCACTTTATTGAAGATGATGACAATATCCCTCCGAAGTTTCCATTTTTGGGGATGACCATTAGCGGAGGACATACACAGATTGTAAAAGTTTCTGACCATTTTGATATGGAAGTCCTTGGAGAGACCTTGGATGATGCCGTGGGAGAAGCCTTTGACAAAAGCGCGAAGCTCATGGGACTACCCTATCCCGGCGGTCCTTTGGTGGACAAATACGCCCGGGAAGGCAATCCACATGCTTTTGAATTTCCAAAACCCAAGGTGGATGGGCTCAATTTCAGTTTTAGTGGCTTAAAGACCAGTATCCTTTATTTCCTTCAGCGGGAAACCCAAAAGAACCCTGATTTTGTTTCGGAAAACATTAACGATATCTGCGCATCGGTACAGCATACCATTTTGGAGATCCTGATGGATAAACTGACCTTGGCCGTGGAGCAAACCGGAATCCAAGAGATTGCCATTGGAGGCGGTGTGGCCGCCAACTCCGGCATACGTGCCCGACTCAAGGAAGCCGAGGAAAAACTGGGATGGAAAACCTATATCCCCAAGTTTGCCTATTGTACGGACAATGCCGCTATGATAGGGATTGTGGGGTACCTAAAATTTCTAAAAGGGGATTTTACCGACCAAAGCGTTGCCGCCAAAGCCCGGTATGCGATTGGGACCTAAATCCTCCCTGGATTTACGGATTTTTCGGATATTTGAGCCTAGTAGAACACCGGCACATGGCCTACAATGAAGAAATAGCCCGTAGGGTCCAATATCTATTGGGTCTCTTCCCAGAAGAGTTTACCGAAAAGAAAATGTTCGGGGGCATTGCTTTTCTATATAAAGGCAAAATGACCGTGGGTGTGGTAAAAGACGAATTGATGGTCCGTGTGATCGCAGAAAAAATGGACCGTATCTTGCAGCAGGAATGTGTACGTCCTATGGATTTTACCGGGAAACCCATGAAAGAATTTGTTTTTGTCTCCCAAAAAGGCTTTGTCACCGAGGAACAATTGCACCAATGGATTGAACTGGGCCTGGAACACGCCAAAACCAAACTATAGCCTATGCAACTTTTCTATAACCCTTTGTTGGACAACAGCGTTACCCAATTCACCTTTCCTCCCGAAGAAAGCAAGCACATTGCCAAAGTCCTTCGGAAAAAAGAGGGGGATATTGTTCATATCACCAATGGAAAGGGATACCGATACGAAGCGGAAATCATTGTTTCTGACCCAAAGCGATGCAGGGCAACGATTGTGTCAAAACACAAGACCATCCCCAAAAGGTATGCGCTACACATGGTTGTGGCCCCCACCAAAATGAACGATCGGTATGAATGGTTTCTGGAAAAAGCCACCGAAATAGGTGTGGATGAGATTACCCCGATCATTTGCGATCATTCCGAACGAAAAGTGGTGAAGCACGACCGGATGGAACGCGTACTGCAATCGGCCATGAAGCAATCCTTACAGACCGTATTGCCCAAACTGAATCCTGCTATACCCCTCAGGGACTTTTTGGAACAGGAACAAACTGGCCTCAAGTTCATTGCGCATTGTGATGATGGCGAAAAGATGGAGCTTAAACGAAAGGTCATTTCCGATATGGACCTTACGATCCTTATCGGTCCCGAAGGAGATTTTTCCAAAGAAGAAATTGACATGGCCCGCAAAAAGGGGTTCATCCCCATTTCTTTGGGCAATACCCGATTACGTACTGAAACCGCAGCCATTGTGGCCTGTACCACCGTGGCCATCATTAACAGTTAGCGCTTTACTTGGGCCTTGGCTGCAGCCGTGATGTCCAGATGTTCGGTTTCGACCAACAAGACAAGGGTTAGACTGTCAGATTCCAAAACCAATTGGGGAATCTCTATACTAGCTTTTCCCGCCGAAGCCTCCAAATCCAAATAAGCTTCCTGCACCACAATATTGCTGTTCTGCAAGGTCCTATTCTTATTCTCTCCGCGCTTCACTTTGGTGGTTCGTTCATCGATCACCAAAATGGCCCGCAACAGTTTATGGCCCAAATCCCCCGTAGCGGCATATTCAAACGAAACTGCATTGACACCAGCAACAACATTTCGTAGCTGAATTCCGTTTTGGGCCTTCTCTTTTAGATGGGAATTGATTTCAGAATAGAGTCTGGCCTGATTGGACCCCACAAAGTGGAGACCACCATTAAGCACCATCTCAGGGGTATAGTTGCCATCGTAACCCAACTTTTTATTGTATTCACGCTGCTTAAGGCTATGGCCCGGTTGGGCAAAAGGATCCTTCCAACCAATATAATCCCAATAATCCACATGATAGGACAGCGCAAAAACCTCATTGGGAAACTTCCGCTTTACTTCATCCAAAAGAATATCGGCCGGCGGACAACTGGAACACCCTTGGGAAGTAAAGAGCTCCAAGACCACCACAGGCGCTTCTTGGGTTTCCATTGTCGGCATGAAACTTGAAACCTCCTTGGTCCGTGCCGTGTAGAGCGCCATCAATGACATCGCAAAAAAGGCAAATGAGGCAATTATGGCTTTTTTAATCATGAATACCGTACTTTTGAGTAGTTGGTTAATCGCAAATCCATGGGACAACTTACCAGACTAGGTTGCATTTTAACTTTTTTTATGATGGGCACAATGGGCGCCCAAGAGATTGCCATCCTCAAGTATGGAGGGGGTGGGGACTGGTATTCCAACCCTACGGCATTGCCCAACCTCATTGCATTTTGCAACAATGCCATCGGCACCAAAATCAATCCGGAACCAGAAACGGTAGAAACAGGAAGCGTTACCCTCTTTAAATATCCCTTTCTACATATGACCGGGCATGGCAACGTCTTTTTCACAGACGAAGAGGCCCAAAATCTGAGGACCTACCTCCTTTCCGGTGGTTTTTTACATATTGATGACAATTATGGAATGGAACCCTACCTGAGAAGGGAACTTCTCAAGGTATTTCCTGATAAACAATTGGAAGAACTGGGCTCGGACCACCCCATTTTTGATCAAAAATTCAAGTTCCCCAACGGACTTCCCAAAATACACGAGCACGATGGAAAAAGGCCTCAAGCGCTCGGTATTTTTGACAAGGGCAGGCTACTCTTGCTCTTTACCTTTGAATGTGATCTAGGGGATGGCTGGGAAGACCCGTCTGTGCACAACGACCCCGAAGAGGTACGGTTGAAGGCACTGCAAATGGGTTCAAATATTGTTGAATATGCCTTTAAAAGCTAATCTATGACCTCAAAGACCATTGCCAATGGAATTCTAAGGGCCGTTGCCATTATTGTGGGTGTGGTTCTTTTGGGCTACTTTCTGTACAAAATTCAATCCGTAATTACCTATTTGGCCATTGCCTCCGTAATTGCACTTTTAGGAAGACCTGTTGTTCTCTTTTTACGAAGAAAGCTAAAGTTCCCCAATACACTCGCCGTAATAGCCACCATGATTTTTATGCTTGGTATTTTTATGGGCATCTTGGCACTTTTTGTACCCTTGATATCAGAACAGAGCAAAAACCTTTCCCTGTTGGATATTGAAGCGTTGAAAGGTGACATCAACAAACTGTATTTTCAGATTTTGGAATATTTTGGAGCCTCTTCCGGAAACGTGGAGCGTTTGGTGGAAGAAACCCATTTAGAGGAAAGTTTTCTAAAAGGTCTTGACTTGGGGTTCATTCCCAATTTTCTGAATTCATTTATGAACGTACTGAGTAATTTCAGCATAGGTTTGTTCTCCGTTCTTTTCATCTCCTTTTTCTTTTTAAAGGACAGCAAACTGTTCCAAAATGGCATCCTTACTTTCGTTCCCGATGACAAGGAAAGTAACCTCGTGAAATCCATTGATAAAATCAACGGATTGCTCTCAAGATATTTTGCGGGCATCCTTCTTCAGCTTTTTATCCTGTTTGTGATTTACACCATTGCACTGTTGATTGTTGGCGTGGAAAATGCAATTGTGATTGCCTTCCTCTGCGCCCTGTTCAACATTATCCCATACATTGGTCCGATCATTGGCGGAGTGATCATGGTGACCCTTACCATGACCAGTTTTTTGGGAGCGGATTTTAGCACCGTTATCCTGCCCAAAGCCATGTATGTTTTAATCGGTTTGACCATTGGTCAATTGGTGGATAATTTCTTTTCACAACCCTTTATTTTTTCGACCAGCGTAAAGTCACATCCCCTTGAAATTTTCTTGGTGATCATTATCGCTGGACTACTTTTTGGAGTGGTCGGGATGGTGGTTGCCGTACCCGGATATACCGCCATAAAGGTGATTTTAAAGGAATTTTTGGCGGAATATTCCTTTGTGAAGAAATTGACCAAAAACTTATAGTGTCAGTTTGAATAAATTGATATTACATACTGGTGTACAATTATTTATAGATAAAAATTGGGATACTGACACGCTGTCAGTTTTACTCCAAAAACCCCTTTTTGACGGGATTTCCCAAAAAGAGTTGGTAGAACAGCTCGAAGCCAAGAAGAAATGCAAGGACAAGCTTCCAACCTGGTTCACCACCCCACACATATATTACCCCAATAAGCTGAATATTGAACAGACCAGTTCCGAGCAAACAGCCTGTTATAAGGCTGGCTTGGTACACGGAAAAAACCTGCTAGATCTTACCGGAGGATTTGGGGTTGATGCCTACTTTTTTTCGAAAAAAATCGAGAAGGTATTTCATTGTGAAATCAATACGGAACTCAGTGAAATAGCCACCTATAATTTTGGGGTTTTAGGACAGGAAAATATCACTTGCATTCCTGAGGATGGCATTCATTATTTACAAAACAACTCTCAGAAATACGACTGGATTTTTGTAGATCCATCACGAAGAAATGAGAACATCGGAAAGGTTTTTTTGCTCAAGGATTGCCTTCCCAATATTCCTGAACAACTACCTCTTCTTTTTAACCACACCCAAAAAGTCTTGATAAAAGTTTCACCTATTTTGGACCTCACCCAAGGTTTGGAAGAACTTAGTTTTGTAAAGGAAGTCCATGTGGTGGCCGTCAATAACGAGGTAAAGGAATTGCTCTACCTATTGGAACAGGATTACACCGGGGATGTCATGATCAAGACCATCAATTTCACCCATGGGAGAGAGGTTGTATTCGACTTTGTCCTTAATGAAGAAAAAGCAAGTTCTACGAAGTTGGGGATTCCACAAAAGTTCCTATATGAACCCAATGCCGCCATTTTAAAATCAGGTGGATTTAAAATCGTGGGGGAGAAATATGGATTGGACAAGTTACACCAGCACTCCCATTTGTACACGTCCGAAACACTGGTGGATTTCCCGGGGAGAAGGTTTTCCGTAGTACAGGTTCTCCCCTATTCAAAAAAGACCTTGCGAAACTTTTCACAGACCAAGGCCAACATCACCACCCGAAACTTCCCACTATCTGTGGCCGAAATACGAAAAAAACATAAAATTAAGGACGGAGGAGATCGCTATCTATTCTTTACCAAAAACCATGACGATTCTTTGTTGGTTCTTGACTGCTCCAAAGTACTGGATTAATCTAAATTGTCGAGCCAAGCAACAAAAAGGTCAAGCCAATTTTTTAATCCCTTGTTCTTATGACCTAAAGAAAAACCATGTCCTCCCGAAGGGTAAATGTGCATGGTAGTCGAAATGTTATGGGCCTTTAAAGCTTTAAAAAACATAAGGCTGTTCTCCACGGGCACTGGATTATCATCCGCTGCATGAAGTAAAAAAGTTGGGGGTGTATTTTCCTTCACTTGTTTTTCGTTGGACAAATAATTCAATTGTTCCATGGTAGGCTCCTTACCCACCAAGGATTCCCTTGACCCCATATTCACGGCAGGCTCCATAAGCGTAATGACGGGATAGATCAACGCCATAAAATCCGGACGGGCAGAAATCCCATCAATGACATCCTGGGCCGGGTATACCACGTCTTCAAAATGTGTGCCCAAGGTAGAAGCCACATGCCCTCCCGCGGAGAATCCCATGATACCAATTTCATTTTCTGCCAAATTCCACTCTTTGGCTTTGCTGCGCACCAACCTGATGGCCCGTTGGGCATCTTGCAGGGGAACTATGTGTTGGTCTGCCACAATCGATTTGGAGCGTGGCAATCGATACTTCACCACTATTCCAGCAACCCCGTTTCCATTTAGGGCCTTGGCGATATCCCTACCTTCCCAATCGTACGCCAATCCTGAATATCCACCACCAGGGAAAATAACTACAGCCCTCCCATTGGCATTTCCCTTTGCAGGAAGATACACCTCCAAGGTTGGCTTTTGAACATTGGTGACCCAAATTATACCTGACTCCCTATACTCTACTTGCTCCTTTTCATCGGTATCCATATTTTGGTTGGGAACTGCATTGGGCCAAAGCGGCACAATAGCATCTTGTGCTGATGCGTTTACAGAAATGAATACAAATACTAGAGCTAACTTTTTAATTGTTTTCATCATATCTTGATTATTTTCACTCAGGACATTCCCATTTAAAATTGGCCACTTTATCATTGGAACCTGCTGAAAGATTATAATGCCACCACTCGGTTCTTATGGACCAAAACCCATGGGACTCCATGGTTTCCTTCAGCAGTTTTCTATTCTCCAGGATTTCTTTTGGTAGGTCCAGGTTGTCATGATAGGCCCTTTTCCCAAAAAAGTCGAAGTCCGTCCCCATATCCAATTCGTTTCCCTCCAAATCTTCCAAAGTAATATCCACCGCACCTCCTTTATTATGGATGGACCCCTTCTCCGGATTGGCCACGTATTGGGGGTTGGGCACAATGGCCCACATTTTATATTGAACGGAATTGGGTCGGTAACAATCAAAAAACTTTATTCTTACCCCCTTCTCTTTAAAATCGGCATTGGCCTTGATAAGCGCTTTGGCTGTTTTTACCCGGGTGTAACACTCTGCGCAGTCGTATACCTTTGCCTTTAGGAAATTATTTTCCGTGGCGTATCTCAGGTCATAGGCAAAGTCGTTGCTAAAATCTGCCAAACGAACGAAGGTGGTGTCGGCCAGACCTTCAAAAGTTTTTAATGTTCCTTGAGGTTCTTGGACCGTGATGGAGTCTACCGGCTCCGTTGAAACCACTTCAACCGATTCCTCCGTTTTGGCTTCTTTCGGTTTTCCTTGGCAACCGGAAAAAATAGACATCAACCCCAGGAACATGATGCAATATCTCATAACATTCAATTTATCCGTTTTTGTTTGGCAAACCAAGTATACAAAGAATCTGTGGTGTAGGCTCTATCCCATGCATTATGGCCTACCCCTTTATATCTTGTATATTGGATATTGTAGTTCATTGACTTAAGCTTTTCCACCATGGCATCGGACTCCTCAACCGGGATGGTTTCATCCAATTCGCCATGGAATACCCAAATGGGCATGTTCCTATCAATCCAATGGGCATATGGTAAGGGCGCCATACCACATACTACGGCCATGGCAGCAAACCTATCCGGGTATTGGGTAGCCATTTCCCATACGGCATTACCTCCCCTACTTATCCCTGTTAGGTATATTCTGTTTATATCGACCCTGTTCTCGACAACAATGGAATCCAAAAGTTGCATAACGGCTGCCGTATTCCACCATTTTCTTTCATAGGGGTTGTGCGGCGCCAATATTAAAAATGGAAATTGTTTTCCTTCTTCTAAAAGTTTGGGGGGCTCATTCATTTTGAATTCCTCTTGAGATTCCCCAGATTCCCCTCCACCGTGCAAAAAGAGCAACAAACCATAGGTTTGTGAAAGGTTGGATAGGTAGTCTTCAGGATAGTACAGATAATACTGTAGGGTTTCCTTGGTTACGGTCACTTGTTCCCCTTCAATGAGATTGGATTGGGCGGCACAGGCTTGAAACAATAAAAAAGTGCCTAAAAGCAATGTATGGGGTACCCTAAGAAATAATCGCATTCACAAATCTACAAAAGTTTGGCTGCGATTTCCTTCCAGTTATCAGCGCGTTCAAACTCTGTATCACTCATGTTGTGGGGAGAAGTAAACATGATTTTTCTACCTTCAAAAGGCTTAAGGTTACGGGAATGATCATCAATCAGCAAATCTCCTTTCAAAATATATTTATGACCACATAGAATGCGATGCTGCCATGGGATGAACGGAAAATGCTCATCCAACCAATCCGATTTTTCACGTAATGAGTTTGGATACTCCATGGCGGCGGAGGCAATGTAGACCTCATGCTCCTTGGACAGTTCCCGCAAAACCTCCTGACTGTCTGGAAATACCTCCAAGTTTCTAAAAAACCCATCCCGAGCCGTATATCCCTTTACCATTTCCAGATGTTCTTCGGCAACACATTGCTTTATTCCTTTTCCATGGCAATCTTCGAGTTTTATTTGGGCATTGAATTCCGAGTTGTACAATTCCAAATGCGCGCCGTAGGTATCCGCAATCACCTCATCCATATCCACAAAAATGATCATATTCTATATTTTTTGATGAAGTACGGCAAAATCCAAAACAAACAAAAGAAATTTACAGAATGATAATCATTGGGCCTTGTTTTGTTTGATTATCCCCGAAGAGAGGAGTCTCCTTATTTTTTTAAGGGTCTACTCCTTAATCATGCTCGGATCTAGAACAGTCCTAAACCCTAAATGCTCCAAAGAGGAATCCAGACTGGTAGCCATCCGTGCCGAAATGCGATAGCTGGCACAATAGGAGGCACTACATAAAAAAGACCCTCCCTTGATAACCTTTTCACGGGCATAGGGGTTAGTGGCATTATAGGGTGTTGAGGCTCCTTGCGGGTTCAAAGCCACTTGCTGTTCGGCTTGGAGCTGTCCATAATATCGGGTATTGTACCAATCATTGGTCCATTCCCATACATTACCGGCCATATCATAGAGACCATACCCGTTTTGGGGATAGGACATTACCGGGGCACGCTTCTCAAACCCATCGGCTTTGAGGTTTTCCACCGGGAACTCACCCTCCCAGGTATTGGCATTTGCACTGAGTTCCCCTGGGTTGTTCCCCCAGAAAAAAATGGCATCTTCCTTACCGCCTCGGGCCGCATATTCCCATTCGGCCTCCGTGGGCAAGCGCCGTCCTGCCCAATTGCAATATGCAATGGCATCCTCATAGGCAATATGTACCACAGGATGGTTCTCTCTTCCTTCAAGGGAACTTTCCGGTCCATCAGGATGTTTCCAATTGGTGCCGATACCCCACTTCCACCACTGGGAATAATCATAGAGATTGGGGACACTGGATTTTGTCTTTTTGAACAGCAACGAACCGGGCTGTAAAATGGAATCATGGGGTTTGGGTGTTCCTTCGGGGAGTTGCTTCTTCATTTCCTCCCATTCAATCTCGCGTTCCGCTACAGTGATATACCCCGTTTGTTTCACAAATTCAGCAAATTGGGCATTGGTGACCTCATGCGCATCCATGTAAAAACCGTTTACCGCAACTTCATGGGCAGGACTCTCATGGGGCATGGCCATTTTATCGGATGAAACGGCTCCTTGCATAAATACCCCTCCGGGAATCCAAACCATCCCTTCTGGAGCATCCACTGGAGGTACCGTAACCAAAGAGGAAAGGTCCAACTTCTCCGCTACTTGGGGTTCCTTGTCATCTTCTTCTTGCTTCTTTTCCTTTTCCCCGCAACTTAATAACGACAGGGTAATCAATACCATTAACAATCCACTCACACTATACACACCCCTTAGCTTTCCTTTCATCCGATATATCTTCCTAATATTTTATTATGACTTAATTCTGTTGTCCTTGCAAGGTATTAAATCTAAGCCGTAAAAGATTCCCCCAGCCCTGTCAAAATCGAGTTTTTATTTAGGAAAATAACCGTTACCTTCACAAGCAATACCATTTAAAACCGACCACCAACTATGCTTCCAAAAGGTAATTTTCCTGAAAAGGTTTTCCTGAACGGGACCATTTATCCCTCTGATGCTGCCCAGATATCGGTATTTGATCGCGGGTTTCTTTTTGGCGATGGCATTTACGAGGTCATGGTACAATTGGACCATGGCATATTTTATAAAAAGGCCCATCTGGACCGCTTGCAAGAGAATTTGGATAAAATCAACATTGCTTATGATGTTGATCAATTAGAGACCCAAATTGCTCCTCTGTTGCACACTGCTTCCCTCGAGGAAAAATCCTGCCTGATCTATATGCAAGTGACCCGTGGCGTGGCCCCGAGAAAGCATGCCTATCCGAAGGGTTACCCAGCTACGACCATGATGTATGCCCTGCCTTTTTCACTTCCCCATATCAACTCAAAAAATATAACGGCCATTCTTGAGCCTGATTTCCGTTGGCATAGGTGTGACATCAAGTCCATTTCCTTATTGGGCAATGTCATGACCAATGAAATGGCCATGAATCAAAATGCGGATGAAGCTATACTGGTCCGGGATGGACTGATCACCGAAGGTTCCCATACCAATATCTTTTTTATAAAGGATGAAAAAGTGTACACCCATCCGGCCAATGAACACATCTTAAATGGTGTCACCCGGAAAATTGTGCTGGAATTGTGCCGGGATCTGGAGATTCCCGTGGTAGAAGAGCCCATCGCCGCCAATGCCATTTCTTCAATGGATGAAGCTTTCCTGACCGGTACCACCACTCAAATTGCCTCCATCGCACAGCTGGGCGAACACCGTTTCCATGTTCCGGACGCCATTGGAAAAACAACCTTAAAACTACAGGAAGCCTTTGCAGAACTCAAGCAATTGGATTCCTCAACATCGATAGTATAACCATGCACAATCTTAGAAAAACCAATACCCGCCCTTACCTTGATTCCTTCAAAAAAATTGGTATGGGAATATGCCTACTATTCATTTTTTCATGTGGGGGCACCAAGAATTATGATCTTCTGATTTTGAACGGAACCGTTTATGACGGATCTGGCAACACCCCGACCATGGCCGATATTGCCATAAAGGATTCAATAATTGTGATGATCGGGAATTTGGACGATGCCACCGCCACCCAAATCATAGATGCCGAAGGTCTTGCCGTTGCTCCCGGTTTTATTGACATGCACACCCATTTGGAACCCATTATGGAGCTTTCTTCCTGCGAAAGCCATGTAAGGCAAGGGGTCACCACGGCACTGGGCGGACCTGACGGAGGCTCTCCATGGCCTTTGGGGTCTTTTATGGACAGCCTTGAAGCCAAAGGCATCGGAATGAATGTCGCCTACTTGGTTGGACATAATACCATCCGTAGAAACATCATGGGGTTGGAAAACCGCACTCCCACCCCAACAGAACAAAAAGCGATGGAAGCCCAAGTGGACAGTGCCATGCAGGCGGGAGCCTATGGAATTTCCACTGGACTTAAGTATTTACCAGGCACTTTTTCCAATGTAGAAGAGGTCATTGCCCTATCCAAGGTAGCTTCAAAATATGGTGGAATCTATACTTCCCATCTTCGGGAAGAAGGTCTGGGGCTTTTTGATGCCGTTGCCGAAGCCATTCAAATTTCCGAGCAGGCCAATATTCCCGTGGTACTCACCCACCACAAGGCCATAGGAAAACCCATGTGGGGAAAAAGTTCACGTACGCTGGCCATGGTCGATTCTGCCCGAGCAAGGGGGTTGGACATTAAAATGGACCAGTATCCGTATACGGCCAGCTATACTGGAATATCCGTCATCATTCCCAGTTGGTCCATGGCCGGAGGACTGGAAGCCTTTGAAAAAAGGGTTTCGGACCCCATACTCAGGGACAGCATCCGAAATGGCATTGTCTTCAACATTTTAAATGATAGAGGAGGTTCCGACCTGAACCGTATTCAATTTGCAAAAGTGGAATGGCAACCCGAACTGGAAGGGAAAACATTAAAATATTGGGTAGAACAAAAAGGAATGGAACCCACCGTGGAAAACGGCGCGGAACTGGTCATTGAGGCCCAATTGAACGGGGGGGCTGCCTGTGTCTTTCATGCCATGGCCGAGGAAGATGTAACACGGATCATGCAGCACCCACAGACCATGATAGGTTCGGATGGGCGCTTGGTGGAACCCGGCATGGGCCACCCACATCCCCGTTGGTACGGTACCTTCCCACGGGTACTCGGGCATTATGTACGGGAGAAAAAGACCTTGTCACTTCAAGAAGCCATTCGGAAAATGACCTTTTTGCCCGCACAGACCCTAGGACTAACGGACAGAGGACAAATCAAGGAAAACATGAAGGCAGATATGGTCATCTTCAATCCTGAAACCGTTATTGACAAAGCTACTTTTGAAAAACCGCACCAATATCCGGAAGGCATCCCCTTTGTCATTGTAAATGGAAATTTAACCGTGGACAATGGCACTTTTGTAGATGCCCGTTCCGGTAAAATATTACGAAAACAATAGAAAAGACCTATGAAATCATACTTAAAAGCTCCGTTCATAGCCATTGCTCTGCTATCTGCCTGTGTTTCGGCACAGCAGAGTGTCAAAACCGAAAAGGAGTATACCAAAGAAATTGCCAAGTTGGCCAAGTCCAAAAAGGTACAGGCTGCCTTTGGACATATCGATTCACAAGAAGATCAAACCGCAAAAGATCTCGTGGCCCTTACTGAAATATTGGCCCCTCCGTTCAAAGAAGAGGAAAGAGGCAAAGCTTTTGGCCAAATGTTACTTGCGGCTGGAGTGGACAGTCTGTGGACCGATAAGGTAGGTAACGTCATCGGGTTACGGAAGGGAACCTCAGGGGAATCCGGTTTTGTGGGAGTGGATGCCCATTTGGATGTGGTTTTCCCGGAAGGCACCGATGCAACGGTTACCCAAGTGGGCGATACCCTTAAAGCTCCCGGTATTGGGGATGACACCCGTGGCCTTGCCATGCTCATCAGTCTATTAAAAGCCATGAATCAATCCAAAATCCAGACCCAAAAAGATCTGCTTATTGTTGGAACCGTAGGTGAAGAAGGTCTGGGAGACCTTCGGGGCATGAAGTATCTGTTCAACGAATCTGGGTTGGATATCGACTCCTGGATTGCCATAGATGGTGGTGATATTGGCCGAATTAGCAATGCCGGATTGGGATCCAAACGCTACAAAGTAATTGTTAAAGGTCAGGGCGGGCATTCGTGGGGTGATTTTGGCCTCGCCAATCCACACCATGCCCTAGGTAAAATCATATCCACCTTTTCGTCCGATGCATGGGCCTACACTTCGGGAAATATCCCAAAAACCAGTTTTAATGTGGGCCGAATGGGTGGAGGAACCTCGGTAAACTCCATTCCCTTTGAATCTTGGATGGAAGTTGATATGCGCGCAATAGACCCCAAGAATCTGGATGAAATTGAACGTTTGTTCAAAAACTCCGTGGAAGAGGCCATCTCCGAATATAATTCCAGCGGTATAAGAGGTGAGGTTACTTATGAATTGGTCCAAATTGGAGACCGTCCTTCCGGGGAGCTTCCCACTTCCCTACCCTTGATTCAAAGAGCAATGGCCGCCACGGAATACTTTGGTGTGGAACCCAAATTGGGTCGTGGTTCAACCAACATCAACATCCCCGTGTCCAAAGGAATTCCTTCCGTATGTATTGGCAGGGGCGGTAAAGGTGGAGGGGCACACTCCCTTCACGAATGGTACCTGAATGATGAAACAGGGCCCGAATCCATTAAACTGGCCCTATTGATTACTTTGGCTGAAGCAGGACTCAAAAAGTAATACCATGAAACGTTCATTTTACATTCCATTGCTCCTCGTCACTTTTCTATTTTATGGAATGGCTTTCGCCCAGTTATCCGAGGATAAAACAGCTCAAATTAACAGTCTGTTCCTCGACTGGAACCGCCCCAACCACCCCGGAGGTGCCATTGCCGTAATGCTTGGAGATAAAACGGTTTTTTCCAAAGCGTATGGTTTGGCCAGTTTGGAATATTTGGTGCCCAATTCCCCGGGAACCCAGTTCAATGTGGCATCGGTTTCCAAACAGTTCAGTGCCTTGGGAATCGTTCTGTTGCATCTGCAAGGCAAACTATCTGTGGACGATACCATTGACCGTTATATTGATGGATTGCCTGACCTTGGACAAAAGATCACCATACGGCATATGCTGCACCACACCAGTGGACTACGAAGCCTCCATGCCCTTTTTGCCCTGGCGGGATGGCGGGGTGATGATGCCAAGACCAATGCAGACCTGGATCGGATTATTGTAGATCAGCAAGAATTGAATTTTGAACCTGGGGCGGAATACCTGTACTGCAACACCGGTTATATGTTCTTGGCGAACATTATTGAAAAAGTCACGGGCAAATCCTTTGTGGATTATATGCGGGAAGATGTATTTATTCCCTTGGGAATGGAAAATACCTACGTGGAAGACCAATACAACCGGGTTGTGCCCAATAATGCCACTTCATACATCCCCACCGTTGATGGTTTTGAACGTGCCGTGGAATATTGGGGGTATGTAGGCTCCGGGAACATGCACACCACCACCGATAATCTTTTAGGGTATTTGAAAAACTTCTATGACCCACTTCCAGGTTGGGAAAAGGCTTTCGAACTCATGTTAACCTTGGACCCCTTGAATGACGGCAGTCCCAATCAATATGCCTTTGGAGTGAACGTGGATGAACTTTTCGGTGAAAAACGGATTACCCACGGAGGGGCCATTGGCGGATTCCGTTCCAATGTTGCCGTCTTCCCTGAAAAGGCACTCAGTATTGTAGTTCTCACCAATTTTTCCAGCGCGTCCCCAGCTTCGAAGGTTTCAAAAATTGCAGAAGTTCTTTTAGAGCCGTCCCACTCACCAGCACCTAAGTCTCTAAAAAGAGTCTCAAAAGCCAAAATGCAATCTTATGCAGGCTTATATTGGGATGATGTTACCCTTCAAGAGCAGAAAATTGAGGTAAATGGGGATACCCTACTTTTGATTGGGGGAAGTCCAAAATTCATCCCCATGGACACCGATAGGTTCGAGGCCATTGACCCTGAAAACAAAACCGTGCTCACCTTTGATGGAAATACAATGACCTTGCAACGCAATAGCGGCGCTCCCCTGGTCTTTAAAAAATATTCCCCTGTGGCGTTGGACCCAAAAAATGCAGAGGAGTATGTCGGTACATATTACGCCCCTGAAATCCAAACGGCCTATACCCTCCATTTTTCAGATGGACAACTGTACGCTCACCATATCCGGCACGGGAAATTAGAACTCCATCAAAAACAAAAAGACCTCTTCGAGGGCAACTATCCGTTGAGTGTACTAAAATTTATCAGGGACGATACTGGGACCATAAAAGGTATGCGGGCATCCAATGGTAGGGCTCGGAACCTTTGGTTCAAGAAAACAGAATGATTCAATATGAAAACAGCTAACCTCAACAAAGTCTTCACGGCTTTCTTTATACTCGCATGCTTTGCTCTTGAGGCACAAGAGTTCCCGGACCGCGTATGGCACAGGGCCAGTCCAGAAGAAGCCAAGGCTTGGCAAAATCCAAAGGCACAGGCTTTTCAAGAATACCTTATCGATAGCACCAAAATTACCGGACTCATGATTGTTCACAAGGGCAAGGTGGTTTTTGAATATGGCGATTTGGAGGAACTCAGTTATATTGCCTCTTGTCGTAAAAGTGTGCTGTCCATGCTTTATGGGCCATATGTAGAAGACGGTACCATCCGCCTGAACAAAACCATTAAGGAGCTTGGAATAGATGATGTGGAAGGCATCCTCCCTATTGAACAGACCGCTACCGTCCAAGATATTATCTCTGCGCGATCAGGAGTGTATCATCCTGAAGGATATCCCGGTGGCATGCAGGAATATGCCCCAAAGCGGGGTTCGGTAAAACCCGGAAGCTATTGGCTGTACAGCAATTGGGACTTTAATGTAGCGGGCTACATTTTTGAAAAAGAGACCGGCCGCAACATCTACGACGAAGTGGAACGCCAACTGGCCAACCCATTGCATATGCAGGATTGGGACCGCTCCGTACAACAAAAGGAAGGCAATACCTCCATTTCAAAATATCTGGCCTATCCCATGTGGTTTTCCACCCGTGACATGGCCCGTTTGGGCTTGCTGATGCTCAACAAGGGCAAATGGAAAGATGTCCAAGTACTCAGCGAATCTTGGGTAAATGAAATGTTGAAATCCCGCACCTCACATGAAGAACTCAACCGCAATGTTCCCGTTTTCCAAGGAACAGGCATCAATTATGGCTACGGATATATGTGGTGGCTATGGCAAGCTGTGGATGACCCTCGTTTTGAGGGAGCCTATTCTGCCAAAGGGGCCATGGGCCAGAACATAACAGTATATCCTGCTATAGAAACGGTCTTGGCCTTCAAGACGAAAGCCATTTATGGCCGGAGGAACTCCTCCAGTGTGCGTTTAAAAGTAGCCCAAAAGGCCGCCGAAATTTTTGACGACACCCTCAAATGATTCCGTAATAAATATCAAAAAAGTAAAAAGCCCCATTAATGGGGCTTTTGTATTATGTTGTTGAAGGGCTTATACCACTATCACTTCCACATTGTGCTTTTCCAAGGCTTTTAAGTGCTCATCCGAAATGCCATTGTCCGTGATCAATTTATGGATGTGATCGCATTCACAGATAAATGCCATTCCCGATTTGGAAAATTTGGAGCTATCGGAAACCAGAATCACCTCTTCAGTAAGATTGATCATTAGCTGGTTCAACTGGGCCTCTTCAATATGGTGGGTAAATACGCCTTTATCCGGTTTAATGCTATCCACCCCCAAGAACAGCTTGTTACAGGACAATTGTTTCAGGTTACGTTCGGCCAACGGGCCTACCAAGGACATTGAAAATTCCTTGAGATACCCTCCCGGCATGAACACTTCCAAATTGTCTTGTTGGGCCAAGTTGTTCACAATGTCCAACGCATTGGTGATTACGGTCAGCTTTTGAAAGTCGCGCAAAAACCTTGAAATCTCAAAAGTGGTCGTTCCCGAATCCAAGAGAATGGTATCTCCTTCTTCTATAAGTGAGGCGGCTTTTCTTCCAATCCGGGTCTTCACCTCCATATTCAGTTTTTTCTTCTGACTGAAGGTTAGAATAAGGTTGTTGGATTTGAAAGCTCCTCCATGGGCCCTGACCAATAAATTGTTCTTCTCTAATTTATCCAGATCATTCCTAATGGTGACTTCACTGACACCAAAGAGTTTGCTGAGCATATTGACATTTACTTGGCCATCCTTATCGAGTTCCTCAAGGATTTTCGCCCTACGGTATGCAGTTTTTTTCATCAAAATTCTATTGCCTATGGTTAGCTACAAAGGCAAATATAACTTTAATCTTATAACCAAAAAACCGCCTGTTGGCATTAATCCTGATTGAAAAGCTATCCTAAGACGCTCATATTGACCCCTGTAGTGGCTCCCTTTTCCAAAGAAATATCCACTGGGGCATTGCTTTCCCAACTACCTCGGGTAAAGTCTGGAACATCAATGGATTGCGACCTATTGGCAACGGATTGCTCGCTTAAAGGAGCAACAGCGCTCCAAAGTGCTGCATCATACACATCTTGATCTAAAGGAAGCCCATTTCTTAAACAGTCGATAAGCCTCCAATCCATCATAAAATCCATTCCTCCATGGCCTCCTACTTTTTTGGCCATTTCCCCCACTTTCTTCACAATCTTGGGAGTGTATTGTTCTTCCAAAGCCTTCATTTCCTCCTCCGTGAACCAAGAATGCCCAGTGGCCACCCTGGATGGTTCAGGCCATTTACGGGCAATACCTTTGGTGCCGCTCACCAAATGTATCCTGGAATAGGGTCTGGGTGAGCTTACATCGTGCTGGATCATGATGCTCTTTCCTTTTTTGGTCTTGACCAAGGTGGTGTTCATATTACCTCTAAAGGCAGCATCGGTATATTCTTGGAAGAAAGAATCTTCCTTGGCCAGTTCCACCGCTTTTTGATGCATGGTGAAATCATTCGTGGATAATGAGGTAAGGTAGTCCATATTATCTCCCCGGTTGATGTTCATAACCTGACAGATGGGACCCAAGCCATGGGTAGGATACAAACTTCCATTACGAGTGGCATTCTCCTTTAAACGCCACATGTCCTCATATCCGCTTTCCTTATTGAAGTTGAGGCCCACCAAATCATGGATATAGGCTCCTTCACCATGGATTATGTCCCCGAAAAATCCTTGTCTGGCCATATTCAAGGTCAATAACTCAAAGAAATCATAGCAGCAATTTTCCAGCATCATGCAATGTTTCTTTGTTTTTTCGGAAGTTTCCACCAACTGCCAGCATTCATCTATGGTCTTGGCCGCTGGCACCTCAACGGCAACATGTTTACCGGCTTCCATGGCATATACGGCCATAGGGGTGTGCAGTGCCCAAGGAGTGGCAATATAGATCAGGTCGATATCATCACGATCGCACATTTCTTTCCAAACCTCCTCACTACCGGAATAGGTATCGGGGGTATGCGTGGTATCTTCCAATATTTTTTTGGCCTTTTCCACTTTTTCAGGAACCAAATCGCAGAGACCCTTTATTTCAACGCCTTCAATAAGTCTGATGCGTCCGACAGCAGCCGGGCCCCTCATTCCCAATCCTATAAATCCAACCCGAACGGTCTCCACTGCTGGAGCCGCATATCCGGACATATTAAAAATCTGTTTCCCATAATCCTTGACCGATGCAGCAGTTCCCGCCCCGGTATCCGATGATGAAGATTCATTCTTGCAAGAAACCAGTGCATTGGCACCGACAACGCCAATTCCCGCTATGGAGACTGAGCGTATAAAATTTCTCCTGTTGTTTTTCATAAGATTGAGTTTTAGTCCATCAATTCCCTGGCTTCCCATAGGTTTTGACAGCGTTTGTATAAAAAATCTTTTCAAGCACCGTCTCGGGCAAGGCCAAGCCTTTAAATTTTCCCTTGAATTCCGGTGCTTCCATGGTATTGTCCGTTGCAAAGAAATCCCAGTGGAATTTCCATAAGTGTTCCAACCTATCTGCCACTTCCTGACCAGATAGGGAACCATCGTCAATCACATCTGTCCCATAAATGACCCTGTCCTGGTATTTGATAAAAAAATCCCTCACCCCTTCACGGTCTTCCAATGCTTGATACTGTACGTGGCAAATTCGCTCCGCCAAGTCGGTCATGGTCTCTGGGAAATCATCCAACCGCGTGGCCACCTCATCAAGATTCCATTCCAGACTAAAAAGGTGCAAGCCCACAAATTTTAATTTGGGGTGACGCCGAAGTATATTGTCCCTTGCTTCAATCTGGGCTTCATAAGAGGGATACTCGGGGTTAAGGTACATATGGTACTCCGGATGCGCACTAAAATAGTTGCGGTCCGAATCCACAGTCATTTCATCCAAGGGCAGCCAGCAGTTTTTGGGTTCCCCTTGATGGCCGATAAGAACCAAATCATTGGCCTGAATGTATTCATAAATGGGGTCGAATGCAGGATGGTCCAGCATGAGGAAATTTCCATTCTCATCCCGGAGTTCGGCATCCATGCCAATATTCTTCCACATCTTTACTCCCTTCGCCCCACGGGCGATACCCTTCTGGATTTGGTTCAATACACCGGTCAACCAGTCCTCCTTCCCCCATCGTTCCATATCAAAGGAACAGATATACACAGCACGATCTCCAAAAGTTGCGTTTAAGGAATGGACCATATCTTCCTGTTTTGTTAATGAAGGAAAGAAAGGGACCTCTGTATTTATGGACAAAAAATAGGCGTCATGGCCTATGGCCATTTTCATCTTTTCCCCACTTTCTGTATTCAGATGCACATGGGCATCAAAGAATGGTCGTAGCATGGTTTTCGTTCTTTACCATCAATAGTTTGGTCTTCACTAATTCCGTGACAGCATGGGTTGCCACAGGAAAGACTTTCCTAAGGTCTATTTCCTCATTGCTCCTTAATCTTTCTTGGAGGGTTTTCATGAAGATATTCTTGATTTCCGTAGCGAGGTTTATCTTGCATATCCCCAAGGATATGGCCTTTTGCACCTGATCATGGGGTACACCCGAGCTACCGTGCAACACCAAGGTTGAAGGGGTAATCGCTGCAATTTCCTTTAAAAGTTCCAACTGTAACTTGGGCTCGCTCTTGTAAAATCCATGGGCCGTTCCAATGGCAATGGCCAAGGCATCTACTCCGGTTTGTTCCACAAAATCCTTGGCTTCACTGGGTTGTGTGAAACCTGCTCCTTCCGTAGACTGACCCAATTTGGCCACAAAACCTAGTTCGGCCTCTACATGGGCCTTGTACTGTTTGGCCAATTCCACTACTTCCTGTGCCATGGCCACATTTTCTTCAAATGGGAGTTCACTTCCATCGATCATCACGGAATCAAATCCGGCATCCAGGCATCTATGGGCCAACTCAACGGAACCGCCATGATCCAAGTGTATCCAACCCGTAACGCCAAACTGTTTTAGTCCGGAACGTCCTAAATTTACCGCTGTCTCAAGTCCCATATAATCAATGGAACTCTTGGTCAACTGTAATATAATGGGTTCATTTAAATCTGATGCCGCCTTAAGTACGCCATGCAAGGTTTCCACATTGTAGTAGTTTGTCGCCAAAAGCCCTCGCCCCTGTTTTGTGAATTCTTTCAGTGTTTGTTTAAGCTCCATACTAGGATGTTGTTTTGCTATGTTGTAATTGTTCTATTTTCGTTTGCAAGGCCTTTTTATCCTTAAAAGCCTCTGTTCCTCCTGCCATTGTGGTATTGATGGCCCCCATCAAGTTTCCATTCAAGAGACAATCCCCAAGTTCTGCCCCTTGCAGGTATTTTGCAATAAATCCAGAATTGAACGAATCCCCTGCACCGATGGAGTCCACATAAACATCAGCCTTGAAGGCCGATGCTTGAATCCGATTCCCGTTCTTGATTCCCAAGCTGCCTTTACTGCCCATTTTGAGGGCAATAGTATTGGCAAAGGGTTCCACCTGTTTCAATGCATCTTCCACGCTATCCTCTTGGGCGAGTCGTAAAATTTCCGCTTCATTGGGCATAAATACATCAACATACGGTAGACACTCTTTGTAGTCAAAATTCCATACATCAGCAGGGTCCCATTGTAAATCCAGTGATGTGGTAAGCCCCAGGCTCTTCACTTTTTTAAATATGGCCGTAATCTCTTGATGGAGTCCTTTCTGCAAAAAGAAATTGGATAAATGAAAGTGCCTATAGTTGGCCATTTCAAACCATGGGATATCCAAAGAGGTCATGGCCTCCATGGCACCACAATAGGTAACATTCGCCCTGTCCTCATCATAATTCATCACTACGGTCACCCCTGTTTGATAGCTGTCCGACCTTCTCACAAAAGCCGTACTCACGTTACGCTCTTCCAAGGTTTCTAGGATATAATCCCCAAATTGATCATTGCCCACCATTCCGGCGAAACCCGTAGAAAGACCCAATGCCGCCGCATTCGCAGCCATGATGGCCGAAGAGCTTCCCAAAGTGAGCGTTAGGTCGTTGGCCACAATTTCCTTTCCTATTTGTGGGAAACCTTGAATTCCATTAAGGATAAGGTCCACATTAAGTTCCCCAACTACCAGTAGATCGTTTTTAGCCATGGCACAGAAGTTTGGTTTCGGTCGATGGTAAAAAGTCCATTACATCTTTATGTTTTAGCATGCCCAAATCGTCATTGACACAATTGGCCGCCCCAAAGGCCGCTCCATAGCGGGCCACTTCCTCCAAGGACCTATTTTCCGAAAGGGCATACAATATCCCTGCGGTAAGGCAATCCCCGCTACCCACGGTACTGATTACTTTTTCCAAAGGTTTTAGGGCATGTACCACTTCAGTTCCATCCGCTAGGTAAAGTCCTTTTTTACCCTTGGTCAGCGCCAGAAGTTGCACGTTATCCTTTAAAGCTCCCTGTACTTTTTCAGCGTCCTCGGTTCCAAAAAGGTCTTTGGCCTCATGTTCATTGATATGCAGTCCATAAAACCCGGATTGAAGGGCATTCTTTAGTTGGATTCCAGTTCCGTCCAACATCAATCTCTTGTTCAAACCCTTACAGCTTTGGGCCACAACCTGACTTGCATTTTCCGGTACTCCTTTGGGCCAAGAGCCCGACAGGTTCACCATCTCCGATCGCTCCACAAATTCCTGCAACTTTATAGTAAAGGATTCCCAGTCTTCTGGGCTTATGGTTGGTCCAGGTTCCAAAATCTCGGTGTTGGCCACAGAAGCATCATCCGAACGAAAGGTATAACATTGCCTGTTGTTTTCAGACAGCTCTACCCCTTCAACCTGTATCCCTCTTTTTTCACATTCTTTCTTAATCCATTGCCCTGTAGTCCCACCCCAAAATCCAAAGAGGGTCACTTTCTTTCCCATTTCGGCCAAAGCCAAGGCAACATGGGTCGCTTTGCCTCCAGGATAGGGTTTTATTTTTTCCATACGGTTGACCGAACCTATTTCAAACGCATTAAAATAGGCATAACTGTCAATGGACGGATTTGGACAGATACAAAGAATCATGTCACTTCTGGTATATGGTTACTCCTTGCACCACTCTGCTAATGGCTCCGTTAATTGAAGGATTATCGGGGTTCAGTCCCAACTCCTGTGATTTGTAGAGTCCCAAAAGCTGACCTATGACCACATAGGGCAAGATAAAAACACCTGCAACATCATTGGGGTGCTTGTTTACTGGAACCATATAGTTTGATTCCATGGATTCGTTTTCTTGTCCCACCAAGACCATATCCAGATAACCGCCCCCTTGAACTATGCTGGAAACAAGATCATTCTCATATTTGGCGACATGGGCATCCGGCGACAGGAAGAAGACCAACAGGGTATTTTCCTTGACCACGGCCCTAGGACCGTGTCTGAAACCCAAACAGGAATCGTGTTTACAAATTACCTGACCATCCGTGAGTTCCTGTAACTTCAGATGGCATTCATTGGCGATGCCCAAAAGTGGACCGGAACCCAAAAAGATGGCCCGATCAAAGTCCAAGCGGGCCAAGTCCTTCAAAAGTTCTGCGTTATCAAAAATCTTGGAAGTTTCCTTTCCAACATGCTCTACCCAAGCCTGTGCCTCATCCAACTTGTCCAAATTAAATACTAATAAACTGGAAAGCAGCATGGATGAAAAACTACTGGTCATGGCCAAGGACTTATCATTGGTTTCCTCTGGCAATACAATACAATAATGTGTAGAGGAATCCCGCTCCGCCATTTTGGCGAGGGCCCCATCCGGGTTACAGGTAATTACCAGATGTTTTAGTTTTCCCAATCTGGCCTCCAACAACTTTACCGTTTCCACACTTTCGGGGCTGTTACCAGACCGCGCAAAGGATATCAGAATAACAGGAGTGTTTGATAAGGGGTCCACTGCTTCTGGATGCGTAACCAAGTCTGTGGTGGCAATGGCCCTGGTATTGAGACCCGTAGCCTCGGCAATGACAAGTTCCACCGATTCTCCAACAAAGGCAGATGAACCGGCTCCCGTCAACAATATAGTTGTGTTGGCATTTGACAAATGCGAGGAGAGGAACTTGCCGATCCCATCCCGTTGTCCCTGAATTTCCTCGAAGACTTTTTTCCAAACTTCAGGTTGCTGGAAAATTTCTATTTCTGTATAGGTTTTATTCTTTTCTACCATTTCCATGGTCATATTCTATTTTATTGGTTAGGTATGGCCAACGATGTAGCTGACCTATCAACAAAATAAACTAAAATGTTTCACAAAAAAAAGCTTTCGTTTCCTTTTTATTTAAAATAAATTTATTTTCAAAGTATTTGTATTTATTTCAAGACCCATTAAACCAAAGGCAAGAATTGATAAATATCAATATCTGTGGTGCAAATGTTTATTTTTAACAAAAACATTACTTCATATACGTATCAAGCCGTATCTTTCGGGTCCAAAAATACCTGTCCCGCCCCATTTTGGTGTTTTTGAAGCATTGTTCAATACTTTATACCAAAACCAGCATTCCAAATGCATGCCAACCAGAATTTAGAGAAGAATCTCTTCATTATCCTGTACCTTAATTCCATTTATCCACTCAGTTCAGAGCTTAAGTCCTATCTGGCCAACAAGATTAAAAGCTGCTTTTTCAGAAAAAATGAAATCATTAGCAGGGCCGGGGAAGTCTGCAATAGACTCTACCTTATAAAAAAGGGTATGGTCCGGGGGTATTTTTTAATTGATTCCACAGAGATTACCACATGGATCGACTCTGAAAATGAAATCTTTACCTCTATAACAGGTTTCTTTAGAAATGAGAAGAGCAGGGAGTTTATCCAGAGTCTTGAGGAAACCCATTGCGACTATCTGGACTATGAAGATTATAAGTACTGCCTCAGTCATTTTCCGGAAATACGCCAAATCAATCGCATCATGCTCGAACAATACTATATTTTGGCAGAGCATAGGGTGTATTTAGCTCGAATTCCCAATGCAAAAAAGCGGGTTCTCTATTTTATGGAAAATATTAGACCCGATATTGTAGGAAGAATCCCCAGAAAACATCTAGCTTCTTTTTTGGCCATGAGACCGGAAACCCTTTCGCGCATCATGAAGGAAATTCTATAGAAGGCCGTATCAAGGCTATAAACCCTCCGCCAAACTTATCTTTTTGTAAGAATTACCCTTTACCCATACTACTGAAACAGGGGCTTTGTGGGTTATTCTGCTTCATTTATTGTAAGAAAATCATCCTAAATTGATATTTGTCAATTCCCTGAACGATTTCATAAAATAAGACTATACCACCTCCGTTTCTTAGGTGAAGAATAAGAAAAATTGTACAATTCTCAATGTTGTGATTGTAAGAAAACAACAAACATGACAACCTAAAAACCAACTAAAAATAGTTCCCTTTTATGGAAGAGATTTACTAGAACCTACCCCATACATTTTCCTGATTTAAGGACGGTGCCATAGATTTTGGGACCACTAAGTGAATTGCCTCGATTTTGCAGGCATGACCTTCCTATGCCTTAACTCAACCGAAATAAAGACCAAAAAAAAACAATTGACACAACCTTAAACCAAAAATCAATGAGAGATTCAATCTACATGAAATTTATGCAATCCTTTTTTTGCCTATTCCTTTTTGCAGTGACTGCAACCATGGCACAATCCAACAGTGTTGTAGTCCTGGATGCCAAGTATTCACAGAAACAACAGGTCCTGGACAATTTGCCCAGCAATGCTGAGATATTGGAAATTGATGGAAATGGGAATCCCTGGAAATCCATTAGGGAGTACCTGGAAAATCATCGTTCCACACTGGCGATACACCTGTTTGCCAATGCAAGCTATAATGCTTTTGAACTGGGAAACACCACGTACGATTCCGATGGTGTGGATCAAGAATTTGAGCTGTCCATGCTGGAAGGACTCTACCAAGGCGACCACATTCAGCTCATTGTCTATGACTGCAACTTGGGGTCCAATACGGAAGGTTTGGCCCTACTCAAGAAAATCAGTGACAAATCGTACTTCAACATTGCCGTACCCACCAACTGCAGCTCAGTTTTTGGTGGCAATCTTACGTTTGACCATACCACTATGAACCAACCCACACAAAATTCAATATTTCAATAGATCAACCGACCATGAAACAGACTTTTACAAGCTTTTTATCGCTTTTCGTACTATTTCTACTGGCAGGGACCGTAAAGGCCCAAACGGTGGATATGAAGGTAGAACAAGGACCCAACGTCGACGTAATGGTGACCGTTGGATCGGCTAATCTAGATTTATCCACTTTTGAAGATGATTTGGAACAAGCCATGCACTTAAAAGGAATTCCCTTGGGAAAACTAAGGGTAGAGGCTTTTCAACGAAGCTCCATATCCTCTGACCAAGCAGATGCCAGCGACATTTTCAACAGTTGGAACAAAATGAACTTCAACGGAACCGAACCACCCGTACACGGCTCATACACTGGGGATTATTTCTCTTTTGACTCTGGAACAAACCGGGTCATTGCAGATTTTGTGGGCAGGTATACTTCCTATGGATGGGGGTTTGCCATGTACGACCCCACTGGGGATATCGCTGACGGTTCCATTTCAGCGACTTGGGGACTCAGTGAAGCCCCTTACGCGCATGGTGAAGTAGGTTTCATCTTTAGAAAAGTGGACAACCAGAACTTTTATGCCTACATTATAGACAACCACTCAGCTTGTGGTAATATTAGCGGTTATGGAACCGATGGTGACCCTGCAGAAGCAATTATTAAAGTAGAAAATGGCTCTATAACCGTATTGGCATTGAATACCAATAGTGGAAATTCCGGCTCCGCTACTTATGGATGGAACGGAACTAGAGCGGACATGTTTGATGCATATTTCAATGGACAGACCATAGACTTTAAAATTGACTTAAATGGCAATAATATCAAAGTCTCCCGAAGAGGTGGTGGTGGCACTGCCGGAACCGATTGGGTGGAAGCCTTTAATTTTGATGACACTACCCATGCCCAAGGCAGCTATGGTTTTTACGTGCACGAACAATCCGGAGCGTATTTCAAGGACATCAACATTGAAAAATTGGAATTACGTGCCTTTAAGGACGTATTGCGTGAACCCCAATGGAGAAACAGCGCCTTGCGATTTAACGTAAACTTGGACGACCTTGAAGTGGCCGATTTTGACAATGATGCCGACTTGGCCGAAATTTTAATGCGGACCATCAACGAGGACATTCACTATATTGGATGGGGAACAAACACCAATGAGGCGCAGTTTGAACGCTTTATCACCCAAAACAATAACCAAGGTACTTTTATCAACAGGGATTCGGGCAGTTGGTCCACTTGGATTGATGAAATGGCCCAATACATTTATGAAAAGTATCAGTTTGGGACCATTACTGATGGGGAAGTCTTCTTCACGGACCGATCTGTGGAAATAGACGTAACCCCCACAGAATTGAAGACCAATACCGCCAATGCCAGTTATCCCAATGGTCGATGGCGCATCACCCATGACGAAACCTATTTTGATAATTCCGAAGGTAGAGTCTCATGGTCCGGTATATATCTTGATGATTTGCCCGAAACCTACGATAAGGTAGGCCAGTATACTTTCACCTTTGAAGATTTTCCTACGGCTCCGACCATACTCTATTTTCACAGAAGACCCGTAGCAAGTTTCACCTACAGTGCAGATACCGGTTTTATCAATAATACATCCTATGATTTGGATGGAGGTGCCAACAATGGTATTGCCCAATCCGAATGGAAATGGAAATCCGTAGATGCAGCCTCCACCAACGATTGGAACACTGGAGCCTTTGACAAAAACGCCGTCAGTGATGGTGAATATTTGGTGATGCTACGTGTTCAGGATCACCAAGGTACCTGGAGTAGCCCTGCAAGTATTTATGTTGAAAAAACAGCTGGATCTGGTGGTTCTTCAGATTTGCCAATTGCCCAGTTTACAATACAACCAGATGTATTGAATACCTATTCAGGTAATATGACCATAACCATTGTTGATAATTCCATTGACCCTTATGGTAGAACATTGTCAACCCAAGAATGGATTGTTACCCAGCGCACCTATGATGGCGACGGGGACCCGATAGATTCGGAGATTTATAATGCTTCGACACCAATGACTGATTTCTCGGCCTACAATAATCTATCGGCCGATTATATCATCAGTATGCGAACACAGACCGATACAGGAGTATGGTCGGAGCCGTTCTATAGAACGCTTACCATTGTGGACGATAATACCGTACCAACCATTACGGCAAACCCTGCAAGTGGAAGTTTGGATACCGATACAGACATTCTATTGGTGTTCCAAGATGAAAATGGCGGTAGTGGTTTTGATGTGCAACGTTTTGCCAAAGTGCAAAGTGCCACCCCTCCAGCCACGGACAATGCCGCTTGGACTTCTTGGAGCAACAGCCAGTCAAAGACAACTTCCTTCAACAGTGGGGGTTCTGGGTGGTACATCCATGCTGAGGTAAAAGATAATGCGGGCAACGAAGGTACGGCATCTTTTGGTCCTTACGATATCACACTTGTCGTAAGCGCGGATGACGACTTGGCCATTTTGGACGAGGATAGCCCATCAGACCCTATTGATATACTCTACAATGACGTATATGATACAGGTGTGACCCCAACAGTGACCATTACCACACAAGGTACCAAAGGTACAGCTGTGGTCAATGGAAGCAATCAGGTGGTCTATACCCCAAATGCCAACGAAAATGGTACGGATACCGTTACCTATGAATTGGATGATCAAGGTCAGAAAGCAACGGCCAAAATTACACTTTCCATTTTGCCGAAAGACGACTTGCCCGTGGCCAATGCGGATAGCTTCAATTTGGATGAAAACGCCACCTTGAACGAGGATGTTTCCACCAACGATGTGGAAGTTGATGGCGATGACTTGGTGTACCATTTGATTTCAGGTCCATCGCATGCAGCTTCCTTTACTTTTAATGCCGATGGTACTTTCTCCTATGAACATGATGGTGATGAGTCTGGCACAGATAGTTTTACCTACAATTTTGAAGATGCTGTTTCTTTCTCTTCAACTGTAACGGTTACCTTCAATATCAACAATGTGAATGACCTTCCAGAGGGAGGCAATATTACCTTGGATGTGATTCAGGATATTGCCTATACTTTTGCTGTGAGCGATTTCACTTTTACGGATGATGACCCAAGTGATGCTTTCAATGGGATTCAGATCATTTCCCTTCCAGCCAATGGAACTTTGGAATATAATGGAAACCCGGTCTCCCTCAACGACATGATCAATGACATTACCTTATTAACATATACCACCGAAAATGGGGGATATGGTGCAAACTATGCTTCATTTTCCTTTAAGGTGAAAGATGGGGATGATGCCGTGAGCACCACAACGTATAGTGCAAGCATAACTGCCGCCCAAGATACCGATGGTGATGGAATCCCGGATGATACCGATGACGATGATGACGGTGATGGTACCTTGGACATCAATGACGATTTCCCGAAAGACCCGACCGAGGATACCGATACCGATGGTGACGGAACAGGTGACAATGCTGATGATGACGATGACGGCGACGGTACCTTGGACATCAATGACGATTTCCCGAAAGACCCGACCGAGGATACCGATACCGATGGTGACGGAACAGGTGACAACGCTGATGATGACGATGACGGTGATGGTACCTTGGACATCAATGACGATTTTCCGAAAGACCCGACCGAGGATACCGATACCGATGGTGACGGAACAGGTGACAATGCCGATGACGACGATGACGGCGACGGTACCTTGGACATCAATGACGATTTCCCGAAAGACCCGACCGAGGATACCGATACCGATGGTGACGGAACAGGTGACAATGCCGATGATGACGATGACGGTGATGGTACCTTGGACATCAATGACGATTTCCCGAAAGACCCGACCGAGGATACCGATACCGATGGTGACGGAACGGGAGACAACGCCGATGATGACGATGATGGTGATGGTACCTTGGACATCAATGACGATTTCCCGAAAGACCCGACCGAGGATACCGATACCGATGGTGATGGAACGGGAGACAACGCCGATGATGACGATGATGGTGATGGTACCTTGGACATCAATGACGATTTCCCGAAAGACCCAACGGAGGATACTGATACCGATGGGGACGGGACTGGAGACAATGCCGATGATGATGCCGACAATGATGGCACTCCAGATGATGAGGATGCCTTCCCACTAGATCCAAACGAGGATGCCGATGCGGACGGAGATGGCGTTGGAGACAATGCTGATGACGATGACGATAATGATGGTATCACCGATATCGACAACGATGGTGATGGTCTAGGAGATAACGTTGATAATGACGATGACAACGATGGCATTCCAGATAGCGAGGATGATTTCCCTAATGACGCTTCGGAAACCACCGATACCGATGGAGATGGCATTGGAAACAATGCGGATACGGATGATGATGGAGATGGGTATTCCGATGAGCTTGAACTAGAGCAGGGAACAGACCCAACCGATGCTTCAAGCATTCCATTGGATACAGATGGCGATGGTATTCCCGACAGTTTGGATGACGATGATGACAACGATGGTGTTGTGGATGGTGACGATGCCTTTCCAACAAGTGATGAGCCTACCCTAGTTCCCGCTCAGGCCTTTACACCAAATGGTGACGGTAACAATGATGCTTGGGTGATTCCAGGGATTGATAATTACCCCAACAACAGGGTATCGGTCTACAACAGATGGGGCCATGAAGTGTTCGCTACGCAGTCCTATCGTAACAACTGGGAAGGATTCTATAAAAGTAGAAATGAAAAGCTTCCTGCGGGATCGTACCTGTACATCATCGATTTGGGTGATGGAAGTGCTCCATTGCAAGGCTGGATCTTTATCAACTATTAATCGCAACAACAAAAAACACACAATACAAACATGAACCTAATTAATAAATTACAGATACTGTTGGCGGCCATGGCTTTTACCGCAACGGTGAGTGCCCAACAAGACCCCAACTATACCTTTTACCAGTATAACATGAACATATACAATCCGGCTTTTGCCGGAAGCTCGGAGGCTGCCGAATTCTCATTGGGAATCCGGAGCCAGTGGGCCGGTATAGAGGGTGCCCCAGAGAGCCAAAGTGCTATTTTTGGCATGCCCATGGGAAAGAATTTGGGAGTGGGAGCGTCCATTCTCAATGACCGTACCTTTATAGAACAACAGACATGGGTGGCCATAGACATTTCGTATTTCATCCAATTGGATGAAGACCATCGCCTTTATTTTGGCATCAAGGGTAGTGCCAATTCTTATGATGCCAATACCGATGGTTTGATCACCTACGGGGTGGGACAGGATGGGGCTCTTATGAACTATGAAAGTAGGTTTACCCCAAATGTGGGTGCTGGGGCCTACCTGAAGCACGACAGATACTTTGTATCGCTTTCGTCCCCTAAACTCCTCACCCCGGATAGATTACAGGAACGGGATGGCAATGCGTACTTGGGTGCAGACCGTATGCATGCCTACCTCAGTGGAGGCTATAGCTTTTTCCTGGGCAAAACCTTGGACCTAAAGACCATGGGGATGTTCCGATATGTAGATGCCTCCCCCATATCCTTGGAGGTCACCGGTATCTTGGACTTTGGGGAGCGATTTGAATTTGGAGCCTCCTACCGCCATGATGAGAGTATCAGCGGACTTGTGCTCTTCAATGTGAGCAACGGTTTCAACTTGGGATATGCCTATGAGACCTCCATCCAGAATTCCATTGACGGACTGGACAACAATACCCATGAACTCTTTATGCGATTGCGTATGTAAAATCAAATTCCATGTATACTTGAAAAATGCCCCATCCAAGGTGGGGCATTTTTTTATGGATTTTCTTATGTTTTCTTATTCTTGCTAAGAGTTTCACAACTTAATGCCCAATACCGTAATATCTAACAAGATTTTTAGCGCGTACCTCATCGTTTTTTTTAGCTTTGCCAGCATTCAACCAAATTGCAAAAATGCAGCGCCTTTACGTATTGTTCTTTTTTCTCGTTAGCCTAACGACCTATTCCCAAGATGTAGAAATTTTTAAACCCAATCCCAATAAAAATAAGCTGGAAGCCATGGAGACTTCAGGTCCCATCAAAGTGGACGGTGTTCTGGATGAAGCAGATTGGGCAAAAACCAAGCCCCACCCCAGGTTTACCCAGGTAGACCCTTATCAAGGTGAAGCTCCCAATCACGATACCGAAATCAAGGTGCTCTTTGACGAAGACAATCTGTATTTTGGGATTTTCTGCAAGGATTCCTTGGGAAAAAAAGCCATTCGTGCCACGGATTTCAAACGCGATTTTAACTTTAGGACCCATGATTTGGTTACCTTATGTTTTGACGGGTTCAATGACGAGCGAAATGCCATGTCCATTGTGGTCAACCCCTATGGTGTACAACGGGACTACCTATCGTTTGATGCCATGTACTACGATATTGAATGGGATGGTAGATGGACTACCCGGACTACCCGAACGGACAAAGGTTGGATTGCCGAAATTGCCATTCCATGGAAGACTTTAAGATACCCCAAGACCGATGACCCCACTCAAATTTGGGGCTTTCAATTGTATCGCAACCGAAGATTGACCAACGAGATTACCGCTTTCTCCCCATTTCCACGTTCGTTCAGTGCGGCGAGAATGGATTATGCAGGAAGGCTTACCAACCTTAAACCTCCTCCGCCAACGCCCAATATCCAAGTAAAGCCTTACCTCCTCACCTCCTATAATCGATATAAGGGAAACAACCCCGATATTGAAGATGAGAACACGGATGTAAAAGCGGGGGGCGAATTTAAATGGGCCATTGACCCCAACAACGTTTTGGACATTACCGTGAACACTGATTTTGCCCAAGCCGATGTTGACCGACAGGTGAACAATATTAGTCGTTTTTCGGTCTTCTTCCCGGAACGGCGACAGTTTTTTCTGGAGAATGCCTCCCTTTTTGGAATCAATGTGGGCCCGGGTGACCGCTCACAGGGCGGATCCATGGTAGTGCAGCCATTTTTTAGTAGAAGTATTGGTCTTGACGGCGAAGGGAATCCACTTCCCATTGATGTTGGAGGACGTTTTGTTCATCGAGCTTCGCGAAGGAATTATGGTGGTATCTACATCCGTCAAGCAGGAAATTCAACCATATCCGGAACCAATTTCTTGGTGGGAAGATACTCGGAGAATTTTGGAAAACAGAATCGTATTGGAGCATTGATGACTGCCAAGAACGGTTCGGAGAATACCAACATTACTGGTACGGTAGATGCCTTTATACGTTTGGGGGAACCCCATTCCATCAACGCCCTTTTGAGTTACTCCGGGAACACTGAAATAGGTGGTGGCGGTTTTTCGGGTATTGCCCAATACTATTACACTTCCAACAAGTGGAAAGCATGGTGGACCCAATCCGTGATCACCAAGGATTTCAGTCCGGAAATGGGATTTGTCTCCAGAAGTGATGTTATCGGAACCACACCCGGAGTCACTCGATTCTTTCGAGGTGAGAAGATGCCTTTCAAGCAATGGTTGCGCGCCTATGAACCCAGTGCACATGCCCAGTTTTATCACCAAGCCTCCACGGGAAAGTTGATTGAGCGCCAGTTGACTGGAAATCCATTGTACCTCAACCTTCAGAATGGGGGTAATTTTGGCTATGAGATTACCAGCTTTTTTCAAAACCTGACCGAAACCTTTACCCCATTGGGCCTATCCGTGCCTATGGGTGAATATGATTATGTTCAACATTCGGTTTTTGGAAACAGTGACCCTTCCAAAAAACTCAATTTTGGTGGCGAGATAGAATGGGGAAGCTATTTTGATGGGGATTTAACCTCGTACAATGCGCAGATAGGATACTCTCCCCTTCCCCATATTTCCTTGGGCGGAAGCTTTAATAGAATTGAATTTGAAGGCGTAGGAACGGGCAGTATCAGTAAAAATGTGGATCTGTTCAGTTTGGAATCCCGTTTGGCCTTGAACCCAAGGGTCCAACTTTCTGGCTTTCTTCAAAAGAATACGGAAAACGACCTTACCAATATCAATATCCGTTTTTCATGGGAATACAGCCCGCTGTCTTTTGTGTATTTGGTGTTCAATGACCGTGATTTCAATGAGACCCTTTACGGAAATCAAACCGAACAACAGGCCATTGTAAAAATCAATTTCTTAAAACAATTCTAGTTTTTCGCGATTAAAACTTGTTTTAGCTCCTGCTCGTTAAGGGGTTTAATGATGTAGTTCCCGACCACCTCGTAGTTTTTGGCACGCTCTTGGTCGTGCGGATGTATGGATGAACTGACCACATAAATGGTGACCTTTTCCCTATTGTGATGGGGTATTTTCACAAAGTCGTCCAGAAAGCCCCAACCGTCTTTGATGGGCATGTTCAAGTCCAAAAAAATGACCGAAGGCAATGGTTTTCCAGCCCCCAACCTATCCAAAAGACCATCTATGGCCTCTTGCCCATTTTGGAATACCAATACCTCATTGGAAAAGTCCAACCTCTTCATCAAGACCTTCATCCCGAATAAGTGTATGGGATCATCATCTACAATACAAGCACTTTGCAACTGGCTCATGGTTTTATGCTTTTAATAGTTTCACCCTAAACTTTGTTCCTATATTGATTTCACTTTCAACCTCTATGCGCCCACCCATGGACTCTATCTGGTTTTTAGTGATAAAAAGTCCAATACCCCGGGCATCTTTGTTACCATGGAAGGTTTTGTACATCCCGAACAGCTTTTGGCCATATCTTTCCAAGTCAATTCCGAGGCCATTATCCTCCACCAATAATTCAATGTACTGTCCCTGGTTAATAGCATGGATGGTAAGTGCACATTCCTTTTGGTGGTCACGGTACTTAATGGCATTGGTCACTAGGTTTAAGATAATGCTCTCCATATAGGCCGCTACCCCTTTTACCTGCATTTCAGCTGGAACATTGACTTTGACCCGAATTTTGTTCTCATTGATCAAGGCATTCACATCCATCAAAATCTTATCCACTGTTTTCCGCAGCGGGACTACCTTTAATTTCTTTTCGGTTTCCAGTTTTACCTGCACCACTTCATTAAGGTGGGCAATGGTCTCATTGAGCCCATGGGAAGCCCTGCCCAACATGGTCAATGTATCCTTTCGCTCTTCCTGACCCAAGGTGTCATCCAAAAGGAACTCACTGATCATAGTAAGATTTGCTGCGTGGGAACGCAAATTATGCGAAACTATATGTGCAAAATTGAGAAGGCTATTGTTTTGGTTGGTGGTCAACTGCAACAATCCCTTCAGCTTCTTTTCTGCATTGATTCGAGATGAAATATCCACGATCTGCGATATAAAATGGGAGATTTCCCCATCAATTTTCTTTACCGAAGTGACTGTTAAAAGCACATATACCAACTGCCCTTTTTTATCAAAATAGCGCTTCTCTATTTGATAGGTAGATCGTTTTCCTTCCACAACTTCGCGTAGCAAGGACAAATCTATTTCCAGATCATCCGGATGGGTAATATCCTGAAAGGTCAATCGCAATAGTTCCGAATTGGTGTAGCCCAAGCTGCGGCAAAAGCTTTGGTTCACTTGAATGAATGTACCATCCATCCCAACCAACGCCATACCCACCGAAGAGTTCTCAAAAGCGCCTTGGAGCGACTCTTCACTGGTGACCAATTGTAATTGGGCAATTTTCAATTCGGTTACATCCGTATTGATTCCGATCATTTGTAAGGCCGTGCCTTGTTTATTTCTAATGACTGTGGCCTCGGCCTTTATCCAGCGGACTTGCCCATTGGGCCATTTCACTCTAAATGTGGTGTTGAAATCCTTTTTTCCCTCTATGGCATCCTGCACGGCTTGGGAGGTTTTTTCCAAATCTTCTGGAAGGACGCTGGCTTGCCACGCTTCATACACTCCCGCAAAATCAGATGCTTCTATACCATAAAGGATATACATGTTCGGGTCCCAGAATACTTCGTTGTTCTGGATATCGTATTCCCATATACCTATTCCAGCGGATTTTGTGGCCAACGTCAATCGCTCACTAACATTTTTGTGCTCGATTTCAGCTTTTTTGCGCCTTTCAATATCCTGAAAGGTTCCGGTGATCCGAACACATTTGCCATCCATCATTTCGGGTTCGCCTATGGCCCTTACCCAAACTTCCCTTCCATTGGCCGTAACAATTTGGAGTTCCGTGTCCCAAGGCGTTCCATGCTCAATACCAGCCTGCACCAATTTTGTTATGGTATCCCGGCTAAAGCCTTCTTTAAAGAAAAATATCCAATCTTTAAGGTTGGGAATATAGTCATTTGGCACTTCATGGATCTCCCGGGTAATACTGGACCAATAAATGGTATTGTTCACAAGTTCAACTTCCCAACCCCCTATCCGTGCCACTTGTTGGGATTTTATCAAATGGGCCTCGTCCAATTTTCTCTCGGAGATATCTTCCAAAACCAAGATCAATCCACTGACCACGTCATCTTCGTCCTTTATCGCATCTATCTTCCATTCGTACCATACACTATCACCATTTTCCAAAATCACTCTCATGGTATCCGTCCTGAAACTAACCCCTTCTAAGCAATAACCAATGTCCAGTTTAAGCTCTTCAGGTAATTTTGGCATGGAGTCAAAAAAAGGTTTGCCCATGGTACTCCGGGATAGCCCAAAGTGATTCAACCATCGGTCTGAAAAATCCACGAAAGTTAATTGAGTGTCCAATAACGCTATTGGAACGGGGGTCCTTTGAAACAGAGATTGATCAATCGTCATGCAGTACGTTAAGTTATGATATTAAATTTAGGAAAAATGTCACTAATAGGTTGTCATGGCTACTTACAATAACGACAAAAAAAACGGGGCTAGTATTCATATACAATGTTAATCCCCATCTCTTCCAAAAAAAATTCCACCGCCTGCCCGAATTCGTTTTTAATGCCTTTACTTGATAAATCAATACAGAATTAAGTAAAGATGCTTGTAATGCCTTTAACCATTACCACGTACCTTTGCCACTTAACTACAACCTTAAAAGTGCAAATTTGGATCAGTCTTCAAATTCAACAAACACAAAAGCCCTGTTATCCTTAGCCGTTGGTGGGTTTGGGATTGGTTTAACAGAATTTGTAATCATGGGAATTTTGCCCAACATTGCGGATTCCATGGATATTTCAATATCCAAAGCCGGGCACTTTATCGCCATTTATGCTTTAGGTGTTGTGGTGGGAGCTCCCTTTATGGCCAAACTCATTGGGAAACTTTCTCCAAAAAAATCATTGTTGTTCCTGATGATTTGGTTTACCGTTTTCAATACGCTATCCGCGTTTTCAGAAAACTATTGGGTTATGTTATTGTTCCGCTTTTTGTCCGGAATGCCCCATGGAGCCTTTTTTGGTATCGGTGCGGTGGTTTCCGGTTACCTAGCCAAACCAGGTAAGGCAGCCCAGGCCATGGCGATTATGTTCTCTGGACTAACCATTGCCAATGTGATAGGTGTGCCTCTGGGTACCTACATTGGCCAAGAGTGGCATTGGAGTTTTTCGTTTATGCTTGTGGGGATTGCTGGTATTGCCACACTTACCAGTTTATACTACTGGATGCCCAAACAATCTTTGGAAAAATCGGAGACTATGGCCTCCAAAGGGACCTCTTCTGGAATACGAAGCAAAAAACTTTGGGCCTTAATAGCATTGACGACCATTGGAACAGGTGGTTTTTTTGCTTGGTACAGCTATATTGCCCCCTTGGTCATTACCGTGACCAAATTACCCGAGGCTTATGTAGGTTATATTATGATTGTTGCTGGTGTGGGTATGTTCGTGGGAAATTTTTTGGGAGCCAAAATGGTGGACTTCTTTTCGCCAGAAAAGTCAGTGGTCATTAGTTTACTGTGCATGGCTACCATTCTTTTGACAAATTCATTTTTTGCCAGTAGCAACATTGCTATTTTTATTATAAGCTTCATTATCGGCATCATTACCTTTTCAATAACCGCACCCATTCAAATCGCCATTATCAAAGCAGCCAAAGGAGCGGAAAAACTGGGGTCTTCCATGAACCAAAGCGCTTTTAACATGGGCAATGCATCTGGAGCCTATTTGGGAGGTCTTCCCATGGTTTTTGGACTACCTGTAAACTATGCAAGTGTGGTTGGGGCCGTATTGGCCTGTACAGGAGCATGTATTGGAATTGCTATTTTATACAATCATAAAATGGAAGAAAAAAAGAGAAAGGAATCTCTTTGTACTTGAGGCTTTATCAAAGGCCATGTTTGCAATATGATTACATCTAAAAAGAAGAACAGAACTTTCTTTCTTTGTGCTTATTGTACTCTTTTTCCATCCACAAAACTCCATTGATTCGGGGCTACACCAAAGGATAACCTCTTAAAATAAAAGAGGTTCCATAGCGTTACAGGATATGGGAAGTCCGCAACTGTCTTTTTTTTGGCATGTTTGTTGTTTTAGGTTCTTTCCCAAATTCTTACAATTATGAAAAAGCCTCAACTTTTTGCCAGTTTTCTAGTTAGCATTTGTTTGGTTTCTTGCGCCAGTTCCGGATATGTTCACTTGGATTACCCACAGGAACCGCAATTGGTTTTGCCTCAGGGCATAGATGACATTGCCGTGGTGAACCGCTCCTTGACCAAAGAAGAAGATGCTTCCAATAAAACCTTGGAGTCCATTGCTACCGGAGAAATCCTGGGGTCGGACAAGTTGGCCTCGGATGAAGCCATCAAAGGAGTTTTCGAAGGGCTTCAAAATAGAGGGCCATACAGGGTCGTGATTCCTTCCACTACTCGATTGCCCGGTACCGGAACCAGACTTACCCCGGAAGTATTGAGCTGGGAGACCGTGGATGAAATATGCGCCGAAACGGATGCAGATGTACTTTTAGTCTTGGAAACCTTTGACTCCAACTCGGACTTTGTATTGAATACAGCCGTGGAACAGGTTACTTCCGTATTACAAACCGGTAAGGCCAGTGGGCGGATACCCAGACGTGCCCGGGTAAATGTAAAAAGCTATTGGAGACTCTACGACCCAGAGCAAAAAACCATTATTGATCAGTTTCAACAAACCCATTTAATGGATTTTGACCTTGTAAATGGTGACATTCCCTTTACCGCTCTACCAGAAACAGCTTATGCCGCTGGTTTGGACTATACCAGTCGACTCTTCCCTAGCTTCTATAGGGTTAGACGGGATATGTACAAAAAAGGAAAGGGACGGGACAAGTCCTTATTCGATGCTGGCTGGAGAAGAACCGAGGTGGCCAATTGGCAAGAAGCCATAGAGATCTGGACAGAAATTGCCAATGACCAATCCAGTAAATCGGCCGGAAGGGCAGCCTATAATATTGCCGTTGCCCATGAAGTTTTGGGAAATACCGACCTTGCCTTGCAATGGGCCCAAAAATCCTATCAAGATTATGGAGATAAAATGGCACGCGACTACGCCAAAGTTTTATTAAGGAGAAAGCGTTGGGAACTATAGCTTTTGAATATATCATGTAGCTAACATGCCTTTGCATCAAAAAGCTTTCGTAATCAATTTAATTCAACTAATAAACACTTAAACACAAGGAATTGTAACAAACAATTTGTTTCTTTTTTGAAAGGTTACCATGAATTATAAGTAACTTGTAGGCAATGATGAAATACTACAGTCACTTCATAGAATTTACAAGATAACCTTAACCATGAAAGCAAAGAAACAGCTCGAAATTAAAGCCGGGGCGGCTGATTCATGCCCAACCACAGAAACACATTTTACACGTCGCGAAGCAATGGGACTGACCGGAATGGCCGGTTTAGCGGCACTAATGGGCCTTACTTCCAGTGCCATTCCAATGCAGCCACAAAAAAAGGTGCGTATTGCATGTCTTACCACCTATTGGGCCGCGACCCGGTCGCATGCAGATTGGATTTTCACCAAGTTGTTGGATGGCTATTGGTGGCAAGGTGCCTATATGGAGTCGCGCGTGGAGGTGGTTTCAGTTTACATCCACCAACTTAAGGAAAGTGGCTTGGGCCAAAAAATATGCAAAGCCAAGGGCATTCCCATTTATGATACCGTTGGCGAAGCTGTTACCCTTGGTGGTGATGAACTTGCGGTGGACGGTGTGGTCATCGTTGGGGAACATGGAAATTATCCTACGGACCTAAAAGGCCATTGGCTTTTACCCCGCTGGTGGATTTACAATCAAGTTATTCGGGTTTTTGAGCGGAGCAACCGTTCAGTTCCCGTTTTTAATGACAAGCACCTTTCTTATAATTGGGACGAAGCCAAGTGGATGTTCGACAAGTCACGTGAACTCAACTTTCCATTGACCGGCGGTTCTTCCATTCCCATTTATTACAGGACACCTGCAAAGGACCTTCCCGTGGACACGCCCATAAAACATTCGATCGTACTTGGGGGGACTTCAGATGAAGGTGCCATTTTCCATGCCATTGATGTACTCCAAGCCTTTGTGGAACGCCGTAAGGGAGGAGAGACAGGTGTAAAGTCCGTTCAATCCATACGCGGTCCAGAAACCTGGAAATGGGTGGAAAACACCCCATGGGCCAGCAAACTCTTAAGTTCCGTGGAGAAAAAATTTGAATTGGAAGCCGGACATTTTCAACAGCATCCGCAAACCAATATGTGCCTTATAGAATATAATGATGGCACTATGGCCGCTGTTATTGGTGGTCGAGGTGTGGGATGGACCTATGCCGGAGAAATTGAGGGGCAAAACGACCCTACTATCATCTCCATGCTGGGTTGGGCAGGCCCTTTTGACCAATATCATGCCTCCAATGCCCAACCGCACTGGATTACTGAGATGATGGTAACCAAAAAGGAGCCTTTCAATGCAGAGCGACTATTGTTATCCACAGGCATTGTAAACCATTATATGGAGTCCAATTGGGAGAATAGCCAATATTCCCCAGTAGGTCGCCGTATTGAAACCCCGGTACTCAATATGAAATACCACACTGCTCGGGGAGCGCAATTCAATACGGGCGAACGGCCACCAAGCCGTCCATACATAAGAGGCTTTAGTGAATAGTGCAAGACCCAATAATGATTATTTGACACCAAAGTAATACACATATGCAACGAAGAGAACTAGTAAAGAGTTTATCCATGCTTCCTTTGGCAGGAAGTGTTTTTCCCATAACATCCTTGTTGTCCACTCCTGTAGCCGGGAGCAAAATACCTTTGGATTTTGACCAACAAACCATGCCCGAGCTACATCGGAATGCTTTTGTTATGGATGGACACACCCATGTAATGACCCGTGAACTGTTGATGGGGACCGACATAGGGCAGCGTTATTCGGATGGTACCGTGGACCTTCCCAGGGCCAAAGAAGGTGGCCTTGATGCCATGTTCTTCTCTGTATATACCCCGGAACATTATTATCCCGGGAGACTGGAGACCAAAAACACCTTTCGTGTGATCAATCTTGCATTGGAGCAAATTGAAAAGAACAACGACGTCATCGAATTGGCCCTCAATGCTTCCGATATAGAACGTATCAATAAAAAAGGGAAAATGGCTGCCTTTCTGGATTTGGAAGGTGGTTATGACCTTGATGGCGACATCCTTCTACTCCAAGCACTTTATCGGTTAGGGCTTAGGTCTATGCAATTGACAGCACATAATACGACCAATGCCTTTATCGACACCTGTAACGATGTGAGCCGTTGGGGCGGAATCAATGATCTTGGGAAAGAAGTCATTGCAGAAATGAACAGGCTTGGCATGGTCATCAATGTTGCCCATGCCTCCAATGATGCCATCCTGCAGACGGTTGAGGCCAGTAAACATCCAGTGACCTACAGCCACGGTGGATTCTATAGTATTGTGAACCACCCTCGTTGTATTACGGATGAGGCAGCTAAAGCGGTCGCAGCAAAGGGAGGTGTGATCGGCATTCACTTTGGCAGTCTTTTCAACAATCCAAAATATTTTGGCTGGCAGCAAAAAGCCGCAAATGAGACCACTCCGTCCTCGGTACAGGATTTTGCAAAGACCCTTGAGGAAGCAGATAGGGCAGTTGCCAAAGAAGTTCCTTTAAACTTCAAGGGAACTATTCCTGATGAATACTGGATGCATGTAGATCAACTGGCCAAGGTCATTGATTATGGTGTGAACTTGGTTGGCGAAGACCATATGGCCATAGGTTCCGATTTGGATGGTGGTCCGGAGTTGCCACAAGAAATCAAAGACATCAGTGACTTTCCTCAAATCACTATGGCCATGCAAAGGCTGGGTTATAGTGACGAACGAATCAAGAAAATCCTTGGTCTCAACTGGCTCCGTGTAATTCGGGAGGTAACCGGAGGATAGTGGAAAGAGCAGAAAATTGATACGATCAATTAATGGAATGCTATCCTTTTCTCTGTGAATACATTTGTTGATGCACGAAGGTTTTTTATCTTAATTGAATTAGTACATATGTAATCCTATAAAAAAATAAAACGGATCGTAAGATCCGTTTTAAACCAACTAAACTAAACTTCAACCGAAGGGAATTAAGAAGGGACATCCCATCAGCATCAATTTATTTTCATTGATTAGGAAAGAATTTCACCCCAATCACAGCTATATTCTCCAGCTTTTAGTTTTCTATTTCAATTATATCATACACTTCAACTGCGGGTACTTGAATTTCGATCAAGCCATTTTTATACGTAAACTTTAGAGCTTCATTGCTTGGTTGCAGTTTTATCTTCTTTGGCTTCTAATCGGATTAAGTGTCACCTTTAAATTTGGGGTTGGCCTGAGCCCATGATAGGCAAGGACATCCTTGTTGAAATGTTCCCCCGATGAGTTGATCAAATGAATTAAAGTGGCATCTCCTTTCTTTCCCAGTACAACATGAACTTTGTCCGAACCTTCAACTTTAAGCGTTGGGTCCACTACAAGTCGACCTATAACCTTATTTATCACATTATTGAAAACCGGGTATTCTGTGGCATATGCATTGTACGAGCCATTTGTTAGATCCGTTGCCAGTCCATTTTTCCAAACTTTTGCCACTAAAGCACCACTTTTGAACTCGGTGCCGGCCACATAAATATCCTCACCGTCAATGTCTATAGCATATGCCTGAGCCCCCGTTCCCCCATCGGTCAGGTTGGTTTCAACACCATTGTGCCATAATTTGGCCAAGTAAGCTTCCGGTACGTGAATCACTCTATAAATGTCCCTCTCCATGATTTTATGGTTCTCATTGGAATGTAAAGCCAGATACAGTACCCCTTTATTGCATATTTGGACGAATTGGAAAGCATATCCCTCACACATTAAATAAGGATTAAAAGATATTTTTATCCTTTTCATGACTTATATCATGTTATAGACTGGTAGCCCTATATACATTTGAACCAGAATTTTAACCAATAATCATATGAAAACGATAGTGAAAAGTGTAATCCTGCTCTTTGCGATGCTCATGATTGGATGTGGAGGGAAAAAAGAAGAAAAAAAAGATGAGGGCTTTAGTGTTCAACGGAAAAAAACTTCCACAGAACAGCCCGTTGAAGCCAATACCCCTAGCGACAAAGCATCTGAACGGGTAGATTTAACCACCAAGGGAGTGGGGCCGATCAAATCAGTAACATTGGCGCCTGAAATTGATCAGGAGATGGCTTCCAAAGGTAAGGAGGTCTACGATCAAATGTGTCTGGCCTGTCATAGAATTGGCAAAAAGTTCATTGGCCCTCCTCCCAATGGAATATTGGAAAGAAGAACTCCGGAATGGGTCATGAACATGATTTTGAACCCTCAGGAAATGGTTCAACAAGACCCTTTGGCAAGGGACCTCCTCCAAGAGTTCAACGGATCGCCCATGTCCAACCAAGGGCTTACCGAAGATCAGGCCCGGGCCGTTCTAGAATACTTCAGGACCTTAAAATAAAACATATGAAATCAACCATTAAACTCAGTACAATGGGGCTATTTTTATTGCTCGCACTTAACAGCGGTTGTAAAAACGGAGCCCAGAACGACACCACAGCCTCCGGCCAAAATGATACCGAGGCCATTCTGGAAAACAACAAGGGACAGGCCTTTATTGAAGATGATGGATCCACCCCAAATGTATTACAGATTGCCATTGGATCACCTGACCACAGTACGTTGGTCGCAGCAGTACAGGCAGCAGAGCTTGAAAACGCCCTGGTCAACGCAGGCCCTCTTATGGTATTTGCCCCCACCAATAGTGCTTTCGAGGCCCTGCCAGCAGGTACCGTTGAAGACCTATTAAAGCCCGAGAACAAAGCTGCTCTTGCCAATATTCTCAAGTACCATGTCACCCCAGGCAACTACTCCAAAGACTTTTTAAAAAACTTCAAAAAACTGGGACAGGCCAATGATCAAAATGTCTCCGTGATAGTCCAAGGAGATGAAGTCCTTGTTGGTGGTGCCAAGATAATTGCCAGTATCCCAGCTGGAAATGGAATTGTACATGTAGTGGACAAGGTTATCCTGCCCCCTACTCAATAACGCAACCCCAAAAAACTAATAAATCCTAATACAATGAAAATTCATTCCTATCTAATAATGACTATTGGGGCGGCCCTGATAATGTCTTCCTGTGGTCAACAGAACAAAAGTTCAAATGGGGCGCTTTCATCGAGTGCCGCCGAAAAAGTATATGTTGCTCCTGGGGAGCAAGACGAATACTATGCCTTCCTATCGGGCGGATACAGCGGTAACCTCACCGTTTATGGATTACCTTCTGGAAGAATGTTCAAAGAAATTCCTGTTTTCTCCCAGTTTCCAACCTCTGGATATGGATATTCCGAAGAAACAAAACCCATGCTGAACACCTCCCATGGTTTTGTGCCTTGGGACGATGCCCACCATCCTGATATTTCACAGACCAATGGAGAATTGGACGGTCGTTGGATATTCATAAACGGCAACAACACCCCAAGGATTGCACGGGTTGACTTGAGCACCTTTGAAACTGCAGAGATCATTGAAGTGCCCAATAGTGCAGGGAACCACAGTTCTTCATTTATTACAGAGAATACCGAATATGTTGTGGCCGGTACCCGTTTTGCCGTTCCCGTACCTCAACGGGATATGCCGATCAATGAATACAAAGGAAACTTTAAGGGCGCACTTACCTTCATCAGTGTAGATCCGGAACATGGCCATATGGCCATAAAGTTCCAATTACTGATGCCTGGGTTCAACTATGATCTTTCGCATCCCGGTAGGGGAAAATCCCATGGTTGGTTCTTTTTTACCACCTATAACACAGAAGAAGCCAACTCCCTTTTGGAAGTAAATGCATCTCAAAATGACAAGGATTTTATTGCAGCCATAAACTGGAAAAAAATCGAGGAATATGTAAACAATGGAGGAGGGACCAAAATGCCCGCCAACTATGCCCACAATGTATATGATGAGCATTCACACATGGGCACAACCACAATGCGAAAAGAAGTTTTGACTATAGATCCCACCAAAGTGCCCGGAGCAGTTTATTTTCTGCCCACTCCAAAATCGCCCCATGGATGTGATGTGGATCCAACAGGACAATACATTATTGGAAACGGAAAACTATCCGCAGACTTGACCGTACACTCCTTTGACAAAATGATTGCCGCCATTGAAGGTCAAAAGTTTGACGGAGATGCCTATGGCATTCCCATCTTGAAATTTGAAGATGTATTGGCCGGACAGGTAAAAAGTGGTGGTCTTGGTCCCCTTCATACCGAGTTTGATGGTAAAGGAAACGCCTACACCACCTTCTTCATCTCATCTGAAGTCGTGAAATGGCAATTGGGCACCTGGGAGGTCATCGATAGAAAGCCTACCTATTATTCCGTAGGACACCTTATGATTCCAGGGGGCAACTCCAGAAAACCTTTTGGCAAATATGTGGTGGCCATGAACAAGATTACCAAAGACCGTTACTTGCCCACTGGGCCTGAAATGGAGCACTCTGCACAGATCTATGACATCTCTGGGGACAAAATGGAACTGATCTATGATTTTCCAACCCATGGTGAGCCTCATTATGCAGCAGGTTGCCCAGCCGAGCTTTTGGCTCCAAAATCCAAAAAAATATATCGATTGGATGAAAACAGGCATCCTTTTGCCGTTACCACACCTGACGGTTCAAAAGTGGTCCGGGAAGGCAACGAGGTCCATGTGTATATGTCCACCATCCGTAGCCACTTTACCCCCGATAATATCGAAGGTGTTAAAGTGGGTGACAAAGTGTATTTCCATATCACCAACCACGAACAGGATTTTGATGTACCTCACGGTTTCTCTATCCTAGGTCAGAACACCTCCGAGCTTTTGATCATGCCCGGGCAGACCAAAACCTCGGTCTGGGAACCCAAACAAGTTGGGGTATGGCCATTCTATTGCACAGATTTCTGTTCTGCCCTGCACCAAGAAATGCAAGGATATGTTCGGGTCTCCCCTGCCAATTCCAATATGGAACTCAAATGGTCACTTGGTGAATAATTCGGATTGAGTCACCATTGAATAAAGCGGGCCGTGTCCATGACCTGCCCGCTTTTCCTTACAAATTGAAGTTCATCAACCCTTCTGAAAAAAACACTCTCAGTTTGTAACCCTTAAATCAAAAAAATGAAAAAGGCAAGTATAATAATGATGGTTGGCCCTCTCTTCTTATTGGGATTGTACATTTTTCCACTTTGGAATATCATGTTGGGAGCTCCCCAGTATCCGGACCCTCTAGGTTTGAACATTCATATAAACGGTCTTAAGGGGGTTAACGAGTTTGACATCCAGAACATTGATGGTCTCAACCACTATATTGGCATGCACACCCTCCCCAAGGTTGAAGATATGTGGGAGTTTGGAACCTTCCCTACTATTATCGGAATCATGGTAGCAATTGGAGTGGTAATTGGTATTCTGGGATACTTCAACAAAGTGGGCTACAAATGGTTTTGGGGGTGGTTTGTACTCATGTCCATTTTAGGTTTGCTGGGCATGTACGATTTCAATGAGTGGTTGATGGATTACGGCACCAACTTGGACCCCAATGCCATTATGAAATTGACCCATCCCGATGGCACCCCGATGACCTATAAGCCACCTTTACTGGGGCATGTAAAGATGCTCAATTTTGATGTGACCTCCTTGCCTTCCACAGGAGCCTGGCTCATGTTCGTGGGTATGATGCTCACCTTGACCGCTGGCTTTTGGGGTTGGAAAAATGCAAAAGAACAATAATCCCCATCACTATGAAATATCTTGTACTACCGCTCTTTACCATGCTCTGCTTGACCATTGCATGTTCCGTAGGCCCTAAATCCATTGATTATGGCCATGTAGGCTGCCACTATTGCAGCATGACCATTGTGGACAAACAACATGCCGCTCAATTGGTCACCAAAAAAGGGAAGGTCTTCAACTTCGATGCCATTGAGTGTATGATGAACCATTTGAAAGATGAGGACCAAGCCACCCTGGCCCTGTTCCTGGTCAATGATTTTGACCAACCCGGTGAACTGGTGGATGCCACAAAGACCACCTATTTGATCAGTGAGAACATTCCCAGCCCCATGGGAGCGTTTCTGAGTGCATTCTCCAATAAAAAAGCTGCCCAATTTGTGTTGGACTCCAATGGTGGTGAACTTTATTCATGGGCGGAAATAAAAGAAAGGTTTAAACAGTAACACAATCGTAATGACAGATTTGGAGCCTATAAAATGTGAACAACTCTTGGCCGACAATTATGTGGGGCATCTGGCCTATATAGCCGACAACCAACCGTATGTAATCCCTTCTACGTATTATTTTCTTAAGGATGAAAAGAGTATTCTATGTTTCGCCTCCAACGGGCATCGGATCAATGCCCTAAGAAAATGCAACAAAGTCTCCTTTCAAGTAGATAGGATCAAGTCCTTCCGCGATTGGGAATCGGTACAAGTACATGGTTGCTTTCATGAACTTACGGGAAATCGCGCCAAGCAATATCTAAAACATTTCGCCGAAGGCGTACAGGAAACCATAGATCTTAAAAATGCCGAGCGTCCCCATTTTTTAAGTCATTTTTCAGGGAGGTTGCAGGAAGAGGAAATGCCCGTGGTTTATTGCATTGTAATAAACCAAATGACTGGAAAGTCAGTAACGGATTTTACCTAGAACACACCCAATTCAAATTAAGAAAGACTCATTATATACCATGCATCTCAAGTTTCCACTCCATCCAACCCACAAATATATTTTAGGGTTGCTCTTGTTCATAATGGGATCACCCATCTGGGCAAGTACATGGAATATCTGTAGGGATTGCGAACACAGTTCCATCAAAAAAACCATAGCGCTTGCCAAAGCCCATGATACGTTGTTGATCCAAAAAGGGATATATAAGGAATTTGAAATATTGGTGGACAAACCACTGGTCATCAAGGGCATGGGTTATCCCATTGTGGACGGAGAAAAAAAGGGAGAAATCTTCAGGGTACAGTCAGATAATGTCACCTTGGATGGCCTGTTCGTCATCAATGTAGGTATAAGTTATACCAAGGACAATGCCGCCATACGAGTGGTACAGAGCAAAGACTTTCTCATTCAAAATATGGTATTGGAACAGTTGTTCTTCGGAATTTACTTGGAAAAATCCTCCCATGGCAAAGTGTACCACAATAGGATCATTGGGGAGGCTGTGGATGAATACAATTCCGGGAATGGGATACAACTTTGGTATTCTACGGACATTGAAGTCCTCAAAAACCATGTACAGGGTACCAGGGATGGCATTTATCTTGAGTTTTCCGACCGCATCACCATTACCTATAACACCAGTATGGACAATCTTAGGTACGGCCTTCATTTTATGTTCTCCAATCATGATGTGTATTCCAACAACACTTTTGAAAATAATGGGGCTGGGGTTGCGGTCATGTTTTCCAAATTCATCACCATGAAAAACAACACGTTCCGAAAGAATTGGGGAACAGCTGCCTATGGCATGCTGTTGAAGGAAATCAATGATGCCGAAATCAGTGGGAACACGTTTGAGGAAAACACTATTGGCATCAATATCGAGGGATCCAATCGTATCCAATATCACAATAATGATTTCATCAACAATGGTTGGGCCATTCGGGTAATAGGTGCATGTTACACCAACAGTTTCAAGGGCAACAATTTCCTGTACAACTCTTTTGATATTTCATACAACAGCAAACTGAACGACAATGTGTTTGAAGGTAATTTTTGGAGCAGCTATACCGGTTACGACCTGGATAGGGACGGTATTGGGGATGTGCCTTATCGACCTGTAAAATTATTCTCCTATGTGGTGAACCGTACCCCGGAGACCATAGTGCTGTTACGTAGCCTGTTCATGGACATCATTGATTTCTCCGAGCGGGTCTCCCCGGTCTTCACACCCGATAACCTAAAAGACGCCCAACCTCTAATGAAAATACGACGATGACCATACACATAGAAAATCTTCATAAGAAATTTGGAAAGAACCAAGTATTGAAAGGGGTGGACCTTACCATCACGGAGGGCCATATTTATGCAATTTTGGGTCCCAATGGTTCGGGCAAGACCACCCTGATAAAAAGCATTTTGGGCATGGTGATTCCAGATAAGGGACAAATCTCCATTTTGGACAGACCCATCAAAAAGGATTGGAAGTATCGGAAGCACATCAATTACCTTCCACAGATCGCCAACTTTCCCCCCAACATCAAGGTAAGGGAACTCATCCATATGATAACAGACCTTCGGAACAGTCCCAGTGCCAAAAAAGAACTCATTGAGCGCTTTGGTCTGGAACCCTTCCTGAACAAAAAATTGTCCACGCTATCAGGAGGTACCAAACAAAAAGTGAACATTGTACTGACCTTTATGTTCAACAGTCCACTCATCATTCTGGACGAACCCACAACAGGTTTGGACCCAAGGGCATTGATCTATCTAAAGGAGCTCATCCAAGCTGAAAAGGCGCAAGGAAAGACCATTTTAATTACCTCCCACATTATGCAATTTGTGCAAGAAATGGCGGATGAAATCCTATACCTATTGGAAGGAGAGATCTATTTCAAAGGGAGTATTGCAAAACTTTTGGAAGATACCCAACAAAAGAATTTTGAACATGCCATTGCGGCCATAACCACCACCAAAAGCCATGCTTAAAATACTGAAATATAGCTTTTACGACCTCATACGCAGCCGTTGGAGCTACGTGTACTTTTTGTTTTACCTTGCCCTTGGGTTTGTACTATTGTTTCTGAACAACGACGTTTCCAAGGCCGTGATCACCTTAATGAACGTGATCATTGTACTGATTCCTTTGATAGGGACCATATTTGGGGTGATGTACTATTACAACTCCAGGGAATTTACCGAACTTTTATTGGCACAGCCCATTAACCGAAGAGCCATTTTTATGGGGCAGTATTTTGGAGTGGCAGGTTCGTTGACCTTGAGTCTGGTACTAGGCTTGGGGATTCCATTTGTTCTGTACGGCCTTTTGCGGAGCAATGCCATTTTCGATTTTACGTTACTGCTGGTCACCGGGGCTTTCCTGACCTTCATATTTGTGGGCCTATCCTTTGTGATTGCCATATCCAACGAAAACAAGATAAAGGGGTTTGGCTACGCCGTTCTGTTATGGCTCTTCTTGGCCGTGGTCTATGATGGATTGTTCCTGATGTCCCTCATTGTTTTTGAGGAGTATCCTTTGGATACTTTTTCCTTGGTGGCCACAGCACTGAATCCCATTGATCTTTCCCGAATTTTGATCCTACTCAAATTAGACATCTCAGCACTATTGGGATATACAGGCGCCATTTTTAAAAAGTTCTTTGGTACCGATCTGGGCTTTTTGGTCTCCATGGCCATTCTTTTACTTTGGACTATATTGCCTATACTTGGCTTAAGCCTTAAAGCAAAAAGAAAGGATTTTTAATGGAGTCCTAACCAATTTTCATAAAATCATGAAAGAGAGCTTTCACCAGCGACACCTTTTAATTGCCCTTGTTTATTTCTGTGTTGCCGCTGGCTTGGGCCTATTGCTTCGCTCCTTCCCTATTTTCTCCTTTGATTTCAACTTTAAATATGTGGTCCATTCCCATTCCCATATTGCCCTTTTGGGCTGGGTATATGTGGCCTTGACCACTTTGCTCCATTATTGTTTTATGGAGAATACATCCAACCATACCTATATCAGGATTTTTTGGGGCACCCAAGGCACTTTGGTAGGGATGCTTTTTACCTTCCCCTTCCAAGGATATGCCTTGTTTTCCATTATATTCTCTACCCTCTTCTTGATTATGTCCTATGCCTATACCCATTATTTCTGGAAAAACATTGACCCAAAGTACAAGAAAAGTAACGGCTTAACCTGTGTAAAAGCAGCACTGATTTATATGGTGGTGTCAAGTTTGGGACCTTGGGCGTTGGGAGCGGTCATGAGTACGTTGGGCGCCCAATCCATCTGGTACCGCTTATCCATATATTTTTATCTGCACTTTCAGTACAATGGTTGGATGTTATTGGCCTTATTGGGGCTGTTCCTATTTGTTCAGGAGCAGCGGGGCCATAATATTCCCCAAAGAAGCTTTGTCCGTTTCTTTACGGCAATCAACCTGGGCATTGTTCTTACTTTTTTCCTGTCCACCCTATGGACGGAGCCATCACCATGGCTGTATGTTCTTGGAGGTGTTGGAGCAATGGTCCAGATTGGAGCTTTGCTAGTTTTTTGGACATTTGCCAAAAACGGAATTGGGAATTTGTCACCCTCAAATCTGCAAAACCAATTATTACGAACCGTTGTTGTCCTTGTCAGTGTTAAAGTTGGATTACAACTACTGACTTCCATACCCTATTTTGCCCGAATGGCCACAAAGTACTTGGATTTTACCATTGGCTATTTGCATTTGACCTTCTTGGGGGTCGTGAGCTTTGGGCTGTTCTTTTTCCTGGATTATTTTGGTCTGATTCGTTTATCGCGTACCTCCTACCGATTGTATTTTGTGGGATTCTTACTTACGGAAACTTTAATTTTCCTCAAAGGCTTTGCTTTCTGGTCGAAATGGGAGATTTTTGAAGGATATGCCACAACCTTGGCCTTGTGCTCCTCAATAATCGTTCTAAGTTTGGTGTTAATGGTGCTTCAAAATCGCACTGCATCTTGATTTTTTAAAACAATCCATAGGGTTCCAATGGGTAATAGTTTAAATTTGATTTGTCTTATGGCAAGTTTTGACATAAAAATAATAAAGGACAATTTTGTCTTATTTAATATCATGCACTATCTTTGTGCGGATTCAAGTTCCTTATGATGTTTTCAAAAGCTTGTGAATACGGTATTCGGGCAGCGGTATACATTACGCTGCAATCCTTGGATGGAAGACGGGTAAGTGTCACCGAAATTGCAGAGGAAATCGATTCTCCAGTGGCCTTCACTGCAAAAATCCTGCAACAGCTCACCAAGAACAATATTGTACATTCGGTAAAGGGACCTACGGGTGGATTTGAGATTGATCGTGAAGATATGGATGACGTAAAGCTAAATATGATCGTAAAGGCCATTGATGGGGATAAAATCTATGTGGGTTGTGGATTGGGACTCAAGGAATGTAATGCAAACAAACCCTGCCCCTTACATGACAAATTCGTAGATATAAGAACCAATCTAAGGACCATGTTGCAAAGTACAAGCCTATACGAACTCGCCACAGGTCTGGAAGTGGGACTGACTTACTTGAAGCGTTAAAAAAATTTAACCCAATAAAGGACAATTTTGTCCGATTAATAAAATTTGATATTATGGACCATGTAACTGAAAAAACAATAGGACAAATGGTTGCGGACAACTACCGTACCGCACAGGTTTTCAAAAAGCACAAAATAGATTTCTGCTGCAAGGGCAACCGTACCCTATCGGAAGTCGCAACCAAGAAAGGATTGAACTTGGAAATCTTACTCCAAGAATTGGATACGGTCCAAGCCCATGGTCAAGGAGATCACCTTGAGGTAGCGTCTTGGCCATTGGACCTACTCGCCGATTATATTGAAAAGAAACACCATCGCTATGTGGAACAGCAGATTCCGATACTCAACCAATATTTGGACAAACTTTGTAGGGTACATGGGGATCGTCACCCGGAATTGTTTGAAATATCGGAACTTTTCAAGGCTTCAGGTGGGGAACTGGCCATGCATATGAAAAAAGAGGAACTGGTACTCTTCCCTTGGGTCCGTAAAATGGTGGAAGGAATCGCCGATCGTGAACCTTTGGTGCGGCCCCATTTTGGAACAGTCCGCAATCCCATCCAAATGATGATGAAAGAGCATGACCAAGAAGGTGAGCGATTTCGAAAGATTGCAGAGTTGACCAACAGTTATACTCCCCCAGCAGATGCTTGCAACACCTATCGGGTAACGTATTCCCTATTACAGGAATTTGAGGAAGATCTCCACAGGCATATCCATCTAGAGAACAATGTTCTGTTCCCAAAAGCTGAAACCCTGGAACAGCAAACCGTTCATTAATCAAGAGCAAATTCTAAAATGAACAAAATGACAAGCATATACAACAAACTGTTGATGGAGTTCAAAAAAAGACAGTTGGGCTATTCCTCCATCGCCATAATAGGTCAAAGCTGTTTGGGTTCGGCAGCGGCAATGGTATTGTTAATGGGTGAAATGGCGATGTCCCTTAGGATGACTTTACTCTTTTTTGTCACTATTTTCTGCATGGCCTTTAACGGAGCCGTATTGGCCCAATTGAAATCTACGACCACATTCAATCTTTTGATTTTGAGCTTGGCATTCAGTGTACTGGTCATTATGGTGCATATTTTTTAAGGTTCAACAAATACCTTGACAAATCTTTCAAAATAAACCTAGCACAAGAGATGTTTTATAAAAACAAATAAGGTTGATGGTCTGTTACCATCAACCTTATAATGTTAAAGTCTGGGTGGAAGGTCGACCCTATGAAACATAAATAGCTGATTTAATTTACTTTACATTGTTAACTTGGACCAGTTAACCGAACCCTGAACCGTATTCAAATCGGCACATCCAGAGGCAAAACTTATGGATGTTACACCCAAGGCAATACATATTTACGTCTGCATTTGACATAAAGTGAACTTACACAAAACCATTAAATAACATAAATTGCTGTCTATAAATCTTTTAAAACAATGGATTTAGCCTGAAAATTACCTGTAAAAAGAAAAAGTGCGCGCCTTCGGAAAGAAAAAAGCCTCCAATTTTATGGAGGCTCCTTATTTACTTTACTAGTGATCGCGGAAGTACCACCTAATACTTTATATCTATTTGATATTCAAAAAGTTACCTGTTAAAATTTCTTAAATATCCACCAGTCTGTACACTATGGGCCAAGGATATTCAAAAAGAACGTATTTTGATGTAAATATCGGTAATTTTTATGATTTGAAAAAACCTTTTTTTTCAGACCATAGATTAGACAATTTTTGTTTGTCCTCCCTTGATCTTCCATCAATAAATATTTTAGTGAATGTAAGTCAACTCAAAGATGTCGGTGCATTCCAGAAGTATTCCTACAATTAAATGAGGATTGTTTATTTTCTCCATATAGACCATTGGTTTTCTCCGAAATAAAACCAAGAGGACTTGGGGCATGCCCATTGAATACTCCTGATTATTCGTCGTTCTTCGAATCACCTAAAAGTATATTGGCCATCCCAATCAAAAGTAGTTTTAGAATATTCGATGGAGGAAGACCTCCAATTATGCCATATCATGGTCCAATGGACCTACCTAATCCAGAATGGTCAATGGGATGATGCGTTCAAATTCGGAACAGTTGTCCCCGAACAGGATACCTTGCTGAAAAATCATTTCAAATTGTTCTTGGTTAGGGACAATAAAGATTTGCGTCACTTGTCCATTTTCGGTCGACATGGTCTTCACGTCCACTATTTCCCCTAATTGGGCCAAGTCTTCCGGAAGTTCGGCACGGGCCATGGTCAACATTCCATCTTTCCCCAGGGTAAGCACCGACACCATCCAGGCGTTTTCGTCAAATTCCTTGTTCAGGATCAGATGCCCCTTCCAAAGTTTGGGCACCTCGTGTTCCCCTATGTTGAACAGCGTGTCCCGCACCACAAGGGTGGAAAAAATGCTGTCCCCCCTTTGCTCCACAGGAAATGATTGGTCCCAATCCCTGACAAACAGGGCATCCTTTCGTAATTCCAACTCAGGTGATCCCTCAATTTCCGTCCTGGTGAGCTTGACCCGAATCTCTTTTCTTTTTATAAGTGCCCTCTCATCGACAAACAGGGCAACACTATCCATCCTGCACCAATAATATCCCCAATAGTTCTTGGGGATATGGGACAGTGGCCTCACATCGGATGGTTGCGGCTCCCCAAAGACAACAGGGGGCTGGCAAGATTCCAGAAGTATCAAGAGGGCGAGTGCCGCTATAATGCCGATATTTTTCATGATGGACCCTATTTTCTATTCCTCCCTTTGTTCCAAGGGGCAGCGTGCATTCCCACCTCCCCACTTTTCTTTCCCGTGACCCCTCTACAAAAGTGCAGGGAATCCCATTCCCCTTTCTGTACCCTGATCGGGTCAGGGAAAGGTAGGCAAGGTGCAAAATGTATGAAATGACCAAGATCAGTATTGGCCAAAGCACTCCCATTGTCCGTTAGTAATGCTAAGGACATATCCCCTGCTCACTTTTGCAATGGTTCAAAGGCAGTTCTCCATATGGCCTAGGGTGTGTTTTTCATTTTTTGGCCATAGAATATTCCCTTTATTTCATATCCAATACTCTTCCATTCAAGGTCATAGGTCATAGGTCTAAGCTTTCCTCTAGGTCCAATGTACCCATAGGTTTCCTTAACAGGTTTGTCCCTATCCAGAAAAGTACCGATCAAATATCATTGTTGATGGAAATGTTGTGTTGCATTCGAGAATCATAAAACCCACTGACATAGATGATTTTCTGGTCGCTATCCGTAAATGCTTATAGGATAACCCTAGAGATTATTTATTTTTTGTCGAAGTGCAGTTCCTAAATGTCCTATCGGCCGGAAACCTCTTTGTACAAATCGTATTCAATGACCATTTTTGATCAAGCTTCGGATTTGGATCAAAAGAACTTTGACCAATGCCCTTAGGGTCTTGATGACTTCATTACGGATTTCATTCATGATATATCGTTATCAAGGTATTCAATAAAGCCAGGGCAAAGCCGGTCAGACTTTCTACTTTTTTCATATGATCGGCTTCCACCCCATTGGACAGAAAACCTAGTTCGACCAATACTGACGGACAGATGGGGACCGTACCCCTAAGCACCTGAAAATTTGCCGCTTTCACTCCTCTGAACCGCATGCCCAAATACTGATTCAGGTTTTGACCGATTTCGGTTGCCAATGACATTGATTCTTTTGAAAACTTTCCCTTACCTCTCGGAACAAATACTTCAACACCTTGGGCTCCGGCACTTGGAGCTTGGTTGCAATGGATGGATACAAAGACCCTTGGATGTAAGGTTCGGGTTAGTCTGATCCTATCGTCAAGTGAAATAAGCGTATCTGAATACCTGGAAAGGTAAATTTCCAATGGTCTACCATAGATCTCCTGGTTCAGACGTACCATCTCTTTGGCCACTTGAAACACAATACTCTTTTCATGGCCACCATGGGCCCCAACTGCCCCGGAATCCAATCCTCCATGCCCGGGATCTAGGATCACAATGGCACTATTGTAGCCACTTTGCCCAAAACAATTTGGATACATCTTTAAAAATAACAGGATCAACATCTTTAACATGGTTCTCATTTTGATGGTTTTTGGATTTCCATTGTCCAATTTTTAATAAATCCCCTGTATTGTTCAAAATCCCCCAAAGTTTAACGGTCCACACTGTTAAAATTTATGCGGTTCGCAAGAATTCTTTCCAACCATGGGAAATTCCACAATCGAAATGCTAATCCCGCCCAAAGAGGGCCTTAAAAACCATTGTATGAGACCACTTCCAAAAACCTTGGCAACTCTGTTGCTCCTATTATTTACGCTGCCCATGTACCCGCAGATCGGTGGCATTGAGGATTCCGTCAATGACATCTCTGATACCATCCGGACCATCTTTCCCATTATCCTTGGGATCATCTTCTTGATTGGATTCCTGTTCAATGCGGGACACTTCTTCGGGGAGAATGCCGACCTCAAAAAAGGGATTACCCGTGTTCTGGTCTTTGTATTGATCGCAGGGGCAGTCGTGGGCATCTTTACCTACCTAATCGGCATCGTGGTCTAAGCCTCAAAACTGTTTTTATATCACTTTATGAAGAAATATGAAGTCTATCGTCATATCCGCAGGCGTGCCCTGGTCTTTGGGTTACCCGTGTCCTTGTTTGTCTTGCAGATGCTGGCCGTCATTGGCTCTCTGATAACGGTCATCTTCTCCTTCCATCTGGTTTTGCTCTTTGGGGCGACCATGGCCAATGGGATACTCTATGGCCTCCTAATCAAATGGGGCCAACAGCCCGAGAAGCTCAAGATGGGAACGGTATTTCCCAAAATGATCTCCAACAAAAAAATCACCTTAAATGAAACATACGATGAACTTTCATGAACGGTACCCCATCGTGGATGTGGACCGGAACAAGATCTTGGCCAATAACGGGAACCTTGCCTTTGCCTACCAGTTGGAACTGCCCGAGGTCCACTCCCTGTCCGATAAGGATTTCGAGGAACTCCACGGGCTGTGGTTCCAGGCCCTCAAATCCCTGCCTGTGGGCACTTTAGTCCACAAACAGGATATCTACCAAAAAACAGCCTTTGATGTCAAGGTGTTGCCCAACGATACTTTTTTGGCCAAAGCTACCTGTAGACATTTTCGGGGCCGGGAACATCTATCCCATAAATCCATGCTCTTCTTTGTCTGGCCCAAGAACAAGGCTTTGAATGGCACTGGATTCGTCAACCCTTTTGCCAAAATCCCCAAGAAGCTGCCGGATACCCTTGGAAAAAAGGCAGAAGAGTTCGGCAACGCGGTACGGGATGCCGTGGGCTTTTTGAACAACAGTCCCCACCTATCCCTCCTACCGTTCAACCAAGCTGCCATAATTCAATACACCGATACCTACTTCAACGGGTTCAACGATGGTTTTGACACGGATATGGTTTTGGGAAAAGATAGGGTACAGATCGGAAATCACTTTTTTGGGGCCATGGCCGTGAACAACGAAATCTGTTTTGGGGATACTGTACAAACCAGTCGGCCCAACAAGAAATACACTGTGGATGGGTTCCTGTTCCATCAGGGCTTTATCGATGGCCTTGGGCTGACCTTACCGGGAAACCATATCGTTAACCAGATCATCCATCTCGATGATAGGCATAAGTGGCGAAAACTGTTGGAGAAACGTTTGGAGGAACTGTCAAAGAGCAGCAATTTCGGGTCTCAGAACAAGGTGCTGTACGACAAGGTCTCGGACACCTTGGCCAAGATCAACAGAGACGATTCCTCTCTGATTGTACGGGGCCAGTTGAACACCATTTTTTGGTCAAAAGAAGAGAAGGAACTGGACCATACCGTCTCCGAACTGGTGGCCTGCTTTAAGGAACTGGACATCCAGTCGTACCTTCCCCAAGGCCAGGCCCGTATCCATTACCTACTCAACAGCTACCCATTGTTCTCCTCCAATTTTTCGGACAGAGACCTATATGTCACCGATCTGAAACATGCCCTTTGCCTGATGGTCAACACCACCAACTACCGCTCCGATAATGAGGGAATCCTGTTCAACGACCGTTTGGACAACATCCCGGTCCTGAAGGATGTCTGGGACGAGGGGAAGAAACACATCAAGGCACGGAACTTTGCCATCTTCTCCCCGACTGGGGAGGGGAAATCCTTTTTGGCGAACAACATCCTGCGCCAATATTTTGAACAGGGTGTCCGCTTGGTCATCATTGACCTAGGGGGTAGCTATGCGAAGTTCGCCCAACTCTATCCCAATCAGCATATCATCCTTAAATATGAACAAGGAAAGAACCTGGGCATCAATCCCTTTTATGTACCGGACCCCCACATTATCACCCCTGAATGGTTGGAAGACCTGACGGTGTTTCTTATGGAGCTCTATGCCTCAGGTCAAAAAGGGACAAAGGCCCAGGAAGTGGCCCTAAAGAAAATATTGAAACAATATTATGGAACGGCCGAGGAAGCTCATTGTCTGGAAGGGCTGTATGGCTTTATAACGAACAACCAAGATTCCCTGTTGCATGAATTGGGCATCGATTCCAGCTATTTCAACCTGACCAACTTTCTGCACATCCTCTCCGAGTATGTGGGCGATGGCCTCTATAGTTTCCTCTTCAAGGTTGGGGAAGACCAATCCCATCGTTTGGAGGACAAACGCCTGATCGTCTTTGAACTGGACGAGGTTCGGGACAATAAAGAAGTGCTCTCGGTAATGCTGAAGCTCATCAAATCGGCCATTCAACGGACCATCTGGCGAAACCGTTCGGAGCGGGGCATCATCCTCTTCGATGAGTTTGCCAAACAGCTGAAGTTCGACAACGTGCTGGAGAGCGTCGAATTCTACTATCAGGCCATCCGAAAGCAGAACGGGGCCATCGGCATCGTGTTGCAGTCCATCAACCAATTGCCCGAGAACCACACCTCGGCCACCATCTTGGAGAACACCCAGGTCATCTACAGCCTGCGCAATGAAAAAGGGTATAAAGCCCTCAAACAGCGGCTCAATCTGAGTGCCCATGACCTGGAACAACTGCACTCCATCAAGAACGACCTAAAAGGTGAACGCAAGTACACGGAGATTTTTATCAAGATAGGTCCCGAAAGCAACATCTACCGCTTGGAAGTGCCCCCAGAGGCCTATGCCGCCTATCTCACCGACGGCCCCTCCAACGAGGCCATAATGGCCCTTTATAAAAAAAACCATGATATGGAAAAGGCTATAACAGAATTTTTGACCCAGAAAAACATCACCATATGAGAACAAATAAAAATCAAAACGTAAGAAAGAAAGCCCTGATAACCGTGTTTGCCCTAACCTTGGCCCTATATCTGCCCGACCGTGCTACGGCCCAGGGGATGCCGGTCTATGACAATACCAACTTTATCAGCTTAGGGAAACAATTGATCGAATCTGCCAAGCAGACCGCAGAACTGTTGAAGATGGTGGACGAGCTCAATACCATCCGGGAAAAGATCGAAAAGGTGAACAATGCCGTTAAGCAGTACCGAGCCGTCAGGGACATCACCCGCAACAACGAGCAACTGTTCGAAATGGTCCGGGATGATCTTAGGGAGATTTTGAACTCCCCTTACATCCGTGGCGATGAAGTGGAAACTATCTCCAATGCCTTCAATGGCATCATCGAACATTCGTTGGACCAACTGGAATTTATGGGCCAGGTGCTCAGTAGTGATTTTCTGAACATGACCGATGCGGAACGCTTGGAGATATTGGAGGCCCAACGGGAGGCCTCCGAAGAGATGGTGGCCGATATCCAATTGAAGAGACGTCGGTATGATCTGGTCATTTCGTTCCGGAAATTTCAGGACAAAATCAACCAACGGGAAACCAATTATTGAGCCATTATGTTTTTATCCATTGGACTCGAATATGTGGATGCAGTTTTCCAGACCATCAAGGGCAGTAGTTTTGCCAACTATACCATCGGGGGCATGAAGGCCTTGGCCGTACTGTTCTTTCTGGTCAACATCCTCAAAAGATATTATGAGGGTGGAGCCACCCGTACCGGCCTAACCTGGGGACTGACCCCAACCGATTTGATCAAGAACTTTGTCGTAGTGCTGGTGGTGCTTTTCTCCACGGAAGTATTGGCAACCTTTGATGGTATTTTGGTGGCCATCGAGGGCCAGTACCGGGACACGGCCCCCGATCTTTTGCCTTTGGGACTACAGGAAGTAGAAATCGAAGAGGAAACCGGTCTTCTTGATGCAGCGACCAAGGCCATGGCCTTGTTGTATGAATGGCTGGCCACTCCTTTTTTGGGACTTCGCACCCTAGCCTGGGCCGGAAGCCTGATTCTTTGGATCTTGGACTTGTTCATCTATCCCCTGTTCTTGGCGGAGCGCTATTTTATCCTAGGGGTGATGCAGACCTTTTTCCCACTGGTCATCAGTATGGCGGTTTTCGAGAAGTTCCGGGAAATGGGTTATCATTTTTTTAGGCTCTATGCGGCGGTGTACATGATCGTGCCTGCTTTCTTTTTGGTCAATGTGTTCATCAATGCCCTATATCAAGAGGTGACGGAAAATTTTTGGCCCAACCTCTTTGGGACGGACTATGGGAGCGAGCTCTTCGCTCCCTTGATCGAACTGGCAGGGATCGGGTTCATCGTGCTGTTGAAGTTCAAACTGTACAAACGGGCGACCTCCTTCACCTTCCGCCTCTTCAGTGGTGCATAAAGCACATAAATTTTTTAAATGAAACCTCTATGAAAAACACCTATAAAAACATCACCGACATCCTACGCCTGAACCGTTTTATCGTCCTGGCCGTGGTCAGCCTCTGCCTGTTGAGCAGTGGCCTTTCCCTGGGACTGCTATATCATTATCAGGAGAAACTCTTGAACTCTGCTTTTGCGATACAAAGTGATGGCTCTGTACTTCCCTTAGAACTGGTGGACGAACGGGAAAACCGGGAAGTAGAGGCCTTGGCCCATATCGACCGTTTCCATCGGCTGTTTTATGGCATTGACGGCACCAATTACCGAGCCCAGTTGAAAAAGGCCCTTTGGTTGGGGGATGCCTCCGTGGATGCCATCTACCGGCAAAAACAATCGGATGGGGTCTACAACCGCCTGTTGCAGTTTTCGCTTCGGCAGGAAGTGGTCCAAGTGCGTATCGAGCTCGATCTGGATAATGAACCTTATGAATTTCAGGTAAGGATTGTGTTTGAGGTAAACCGGGGAACGGTCACCGATCGCTACCAATTGGACACCTCTGGGAAACTGGTCACCGTGGACAGAAACTTTCCGTACAACCCCCACGGGCTGTTGATCACCAACTTTTTTGAGGACTCCCTCCGCAAACTGGAACCACAACCCTAAAACCCATTACCATGAAATTGGAAAAGAACAAGATTGTATTTATTGGATTTATATTGGCCATAGCGGGCTTTATCCTGCTCTATACCATTTCCTTGGGCAAAGAAAGGGAAGAACCCGAACTGAAACAACCCAAGCTACCGGAACTGAAGGATATGCCGAAGGAATATGGTTCCAAGCTGGAGGCAGTGGATGCCATCAAGGAACAGCGGGAGACCTCAAAGCCCAGCCTTTACGGAGAGAACCTGATTGATTCCGTAGGGAACTACGATCCCCTGTTGAGGGAAAAGGAGCGGCAGCGCATGGTGGATGCCATCTATCGGGAGGGTCGAATCGATTACGGGAAAGGAACGTACAGAAAATCCAAAGATGTTTCCAATGAAATGGAAACCATCTCTCAAGTCAAACCTGATCCAGCTTCCAAACAGGAACCCGAACCCATCGATTTTTCAAAGGCCCATCAAACCTTCTTTGACCATGTCAGAAACGACCCCGATAGCAAACCGCCTATAGCGGTGGCCATGGTCAATGGGCAGCAGACGGTCCGTTCCAAAAACCGTCTGGAATTGCGGTTGAATGAGGCCGTGGATCTGAACGGGAGGTATTTTGATCGAAACACCCTACTCTATGGTTTTGTCAGTTTTCGGGCCAACCGGGTCTTTGTGACCATTGATCACATTGGCCATCATTCCATAAACCTTAAGGCCTATGACCTGTTGGACGGCGGTGAGGGCATCTATGTCAAAAACAGTTATCGGGACGAGGCCACCCGGGAAGTGCTGGACGATGCCATTCAGGATGTGAACCTACCCGGTGTACCCCAAGTAAGTGGCATCAAACAAGTGTTCCGACGTTCCAACCGTGCCGTCAAGGTGACCATCCATGATCAGTACCAATTGATACTCAAACCTTAACATTTCATCTTATGAGACCTTTCCATGTATTCATTTTTAGCCTCTTATTCCCTTTGGCCCTACAGGCCCAATCGGACACCCTGTATGTCAACGACACCCATATACTATCCCTGGTATTCCCAGAACCCATCGCTCGGGCCATTACCGGACATCCCAACTATTCCTTTGGATATGCCACCGACACCCCAGAGAGGTTGGGGTTGTTGCAGGGGCATCCCGGCCCGGACAGTAACCTATTGGTCCTGACCGAGGATGGCCAGGCCTATTCCTTTGCGCTCGCCTATCATAAAAAGTTACAGGAATTCCATCGGTTTATGGACTTGGGAGAAAGCATTGGAAATGTACGGGCTAAAATATCTTTGGTGGATTCCTTGAAACAGGAAAAAAAGCATTTGTCCAATATCGCTATAGCATCGGACAGTCTCCAATACCGAAAGGCCTGTACCCATTTTTTGAAAAAGGGTCGAACCGCTCTGAAAACCAAGCGCGTCAATGGGATGATTCTAAGGCTTCGAGATGTGGCCTATTATGGCAAGGAAACCTATCTCGTTATGGAGATCCAGAACTGTTCGGATATCGACTTTGAGGTGGGTTTTGTCCAGATCTTCAAAGCGCACGGGAACCCAAGAAAAAAGTCATCCTACCAAAAATTGGTCATGGAACCTGTTTACAAATACCGTATGCCAACTAGGGTCAAAGTAGAACAAATAAAACGTTTTGCGTTTGTGGTGCCCAAGTTTACCTTGGCTAACCAAGAAAAATTGTTGGTGGAACTTCGGGAAAAGCGAGGAAGTCGAAGGGTGTTTTTACGGTGGCACTGATCGATATGGAATTGGGCGACCGATGTTGTAGGCATAGTTTTATGGTTTTTCTTTACACTCTCCCCTTGCTTTGTAAAGATTTTTAAGTTTTCTTTACAAAAGAAAGTGTCTTTGTAAAGAAAATAGCTGAATTTTTACCTAATGGATACATGGAAATTGAACCTATTGCCCTTGGACAAGGAATTGGAGACCAAGAGGGTCCTGAAAGCCTTACCGTCCGCGCATGCCGCTTTGGCAGAATTAAAGGGCATGGCGTCGACCATCCCGAACCAGCATATCCTCATCAATACGCTAGGGCTTCAGGAGGCCAAGGATAGTTCGGCCATTGAGAACATCATTACCACGCACGATGACCTGTTCAAGTCGGAACTGGATCTGGACGCTTTCAAATCTTTGGAGGCCAAGGAGGTACAGAACTATATCGCAGCCCTTAAGAGGGGTTTTGAACAGGTTTCCCTATCAGGTATGCTGACGAACAAGACCATTTTGGAGATACAGAAGGTCCTTGAGGACAATAAGGCCGGGTTCCGGAAACTTCCGGGAACCGCGTTGAAGAATGCTGCTACAGGGGAAACGATCTATACCCCGCCCCAGGACCACCAAGAAATCTTGGACCTCATGTCCAATCTGGAACGGTACATCAACGATACTGCTTTACAGGATTATGATCCCTTGGTGAAAATGGCCATCATCCATTTCCAGTTCGAAAGCATACACCCCTTTTATGATGGGAATGGCCGGACAGGCAGGATTATCAATATATTGTACCTGGTCCAGATGCAATTGCAGCGTTTGCCCATTTTGTACCTGAGCCATTATATCATCAAACGCAAGTCTGACTATTATGCACTTCTCCAGGGTATCAGGGACAAGGAGGCTTGGGAGGAATGGTTGTTGTTCATGATCGAGGGAGTGGAGGTCACGGCAAGGGAGACCATTGGATTGATTGGCAAGATGAGTACTTTGATGCTTGACTTCAAACATCAGTTGAGGAATAACTATAAATTCTATAGCCAGGACCTGTTGAACAATCTGTTCAAGCATCCCTATACAAAAATTGAATTTGTGGTCCGGGATCTGGGCGTATCCAGAATCACGGCGGCCAATTACCTCAATAGACTGGCCGAGGACAATCTTTTGGAGAAAGAACGGCTCGGTACGGGAAACTATTACATCAATAGGCCTTTGTTCGATCTATTGACCCGGCGATGACCGCGGTTCTCCCTTGCCGATGAATTTCGTAAGAAGAGTGAATGTTCGGGATATCGATGCCGTCGGGTGGTGATGTAACGATATTGATTTTACTTTCCAAGTATAATTGACAAGCTATTAGGATTTGATAAAATGGAGTTCTTGCTCTCCTTGGACCATGGTCATCGTTTGTTGCGCTGAATCAAATTCCAGGGTAACTCCCGATTTATCGTGTCGGAACCTGTTGGCGTTCACGGCATCCATGGTATAGATGCGCTGGCCTTCGGGCTGCGCCAGCAGCTTTCCCTTCTGTTCGGAAATGGTGATTACCAAAGGACTGTCTGGGCTGGTATAACGGCCTCCAAGGGCCTGTAGTTCTGTCCGGGATACGCGATAGGAAGCCAGTTCTGGCAGTTCCAAGGGCAGGCCCAGATAAGGTGCTATCATGGTCCGGTGCAAGAGGGGCAGATCATAGTTCTCCGCATTGGAAAGCATCACGTAGGTAAGCTGCTCCCTAGGAAAGTAATAATAAATGGCATTGAACCCATCGATCTTCCCATCGTGGGTATAGGCGGTCCTCCCCAAAAGCTCTGTCTTGAATACACCCATCCCGTACCCATCGGTAGTGGTGAGCATGGTCTCCAGAGATGGTTGGGAAAGCAATTTTCCCCCGAACAGGGCCTCTACAAAACGGGCCAGGTCATGGGCGGACATCAGGATGGCCCCGGCACCCATAGGAATGGATAGGTCCGTATTGGCCACTAGGTTCCATTGCACCTCATAGGTATAGGAACGGATTTTCTTCCCACTAGGGATATGTTCATCACCAAACCGGGTCTCCTTTAGCTGTAGGGGGGCTATAATCTGTTCTTCCAAAATCTGGGCATAGGGTTTTGAATACACTTTTTGCAGAATATAGGAGAGCAGTACATAGTTGGAATTACTGTACGCGCCTTGGGTCCCTGGCTTAAAGTCACTGCCGCCTTCGGCGATGATGTCCACCATTTCCCCTTCGGTCTTCCGCTCGGTACGCCATTGGGCAAAGCCGGGGTCCCCGGTAAAGTTATGGATCCCGCTATGGTGGTCCAGCAATTGGGCCAAGGTAATCTGATCTGCATGGGGGATGCTAGGAAAGAAGGTATCCAAACTATGGGACAGTTCCAATCTGCCCTCTTCCACTGCTTTCAAGACCAGGGTTGCGGTAAGGGTCTTGGAGATGGAACCGATACGGTATTGGGTATGTGCACTGACCAAGGTGCCCTGATCTAAATTGGCATAGCCTATGGTATGGGCATACACTTCCTTCCCTTGCTCAAGGACCACAATGGCTCCCATGAATTTATCCTGCTGGCCAACGGTGTCCAAAAAGTTGTCCAATTGTTTTTGTATTGGGGATTGGGCCTGTCCAAGCGTTAAAAGAACCAGACATGCCATCGTGACAAGCGGTTTAAATTGTGTTGTCATGGGTTATGTTTCCTTAAAAGAGAAACCATAAGGCCGCCTGTTACAGTTTTTATCAAAAATGCCCCCATTCGACAACAACTAAATGAGGCACAGAAAACCTAAGACCACAGTGATTCATTGGAATGGAAAAAAAATGCCCATGAACAAGCCGAACCAAGTTTTAGCACATAAAACCTACCATTTCCAATCTGCAAACAACTCCTGCACCTTCAAATGGATGGTTTTATAATTGGCGGTAATCTGCAAAAAACGGGCATAGTATACCACCTTCGGCGGGTCAAAGTGAGCCACTTGCGGCGGACCAAAGTGAGCATAGTGGGGCGGATGAAAGTGAGCCACTAAAAAGATCGATTCTATTTGAGT